>OGJH01000341.1_pt1 | contig 58439 bp, 49 predicted proteins | sample 1572021 | NCBI WGS metagenome assembly OGJH01 (sample SAMEA2582098, study PRJEB24529) | metagenome | biome: Human gut stool | place: China | collected 2011
AAAAGGAGCCTCTTTCGAGGCTCCTTTTCAGATGGCATCAGCCATTATATCCAAAGAAGTTATTGAAAAAATCCCAGGGATTGGAGTAGTAGCCGTTGCCGCCATTGCCGTACCCGCCGTTACCATTATAGCTGTTGTCGGTGCTCTGGTCGGAATTGCTCGTCTCCGCCGATTCGGGCACGGCGTCGAAGATGAGCGGGACTTCGATTGTTTCGCCGCCGCGGTACACGGTCAGCGTCACGGTGTCGCCCGCGCTGTAGCTCTTCTTGGCCGCGACGAGATCTTCATAGGAGGAGATCGTTTTGTCGTCCATCTTCGTGATGACGTCGCCCAGCTTGAGCCCCGCCTTGTCGGCGGCGCTGTCCGGGTCAACGGAGCAGACGAACACGCCCTCGGTCACGTCGTAGCGATACTGCTGCGCCATCTGCGCGTTCATCGTCTGCGGGGTGATGCCCATGTAGGCCTTGCTCGTCACATAGCCGTTGGTCATGATGTCCTTGACGAGGGAGAGCACATCGTTGATGGGGATGGCGAAGCCGATGCCCTCAACGGTGGTGTTCGAGTAGCTCGAATACTTGGCGGACACGATGCCGATGACCTCACCGTAGCTGTTGAAGAGCGGGCCGCCGGAGTTGCCGGGGTTGATGGAGCAGTCGACCTGGATCATGTTGAACGGCGTGCCGTCAACATTGATGGCGCGGTTGACGCAGGAAACGATGCCCTCGCTCATCGAGAACGTCAGCTCGCCGAGGGGATTGCCCACAGCGGCGACGGATTCGCCGATGGCGACCTTGCTCGAATCGCCCAGCACCACGGGCGTTGCGCCCGTCACGTCGATCTTGAGAACGGCGATGTCGTAGTCCTCATCGCTGCCGATGACCTTGGCGTCGTAGGTCTCACCGTTGTAAAGCGTTACCTTCACGCTGCTCGCACCGGAGATGACGTGGTGGTTCGTGAGGATGTAGCCGTCCTGCGTGATGAAAAAGCCCGTGCCGCTCGCCGCGGTCTCGACCTGCTGGCCGAAGTAGTTCGTGGTGGAGGAGACGTTGATCGAAACGACGCTGTTGACGTTCGAGGCGTAAACCTCCGACATCGACATCTGCGTCTTGCCGTCGACCTTGACGGTCTGCACCTGCGCGACCTCGCGGTCGCTGACCTGAACGCTCGTCTTGTTCACCTTGGTCGCCGCGCCGCTCACGCCTGCGCCGATGAAGCCGCCGACGAGCGCGCACACCAGCGCCAGCGCCACGATCTTGCCGGAAAGACCGCTGCCGCCCTTCTTCTTCGGGCTGCCGCCGGGATTCTTATCCCACGGGTCCTCGGCGTAGTTCTTCGTGTCGATCGGGGCGTTGGGGTTCTGCTCGTCGCCCTTGCGATAGCTGTAATGATACAGGTTGTTTTCGTCTTCGTACATAATGATGACCTCCTATGGAATGAGCCCCTTGTTTGCGGCCTCTTTGCTTTCGATGCTGCTATCATAGGGCATATTTATGTATATTTCTTGAACGCTATTTGACGATTTCTTAAATTCCCGATGACTTTTTTAAGAATCTGTGATAATCGCGCGATTCCCCTTGCGCTTTCCTTTCTGTCATAATAAAATGAAACGCGACTTGAGAAAAAGGAGGCGGCGCACATGCTTCGCATCGACAATCTGAAGCTCCCCGTGGGGGCAAAGGAAGACAAGCTGCGCGCGGCCTGCGCGCACGCACTGCGCGTGAGCGAGGAAGCGCTTGTTTCCGTTCATCTCCTGCGCCGCTCCATCGACGCGCGCGAGGGCGTGAAGCTCGTCTGCTCCTGCGCGGTCGAGGTCAAAAACGAATCCGGCGTTTTACGGCGCTGCAAGAATAAAAATGTGCAGCCCTACGCGCCGAAGAAATATACGCCGCCCGCGCCCATTTCCGCGCCGGAGGTCTCCCCTGTCGTTATCGGCGCGGGGCCCGCGGGCCTTTTCTGCGCGCTGCTGCTGGCCCGCTGCGGCGCGAAACCGATCTTACTCGAGCGCGGGCGCGCGGTCGAGCAGCGAAAGCGCGACGTCGAGCACTTCTGGCGCACGGGCGAGCTTGATCTGACCTCGAACGTGCAATTTGGCGAAGGCGGCGCGGGCGCATTTTCCGACGGCAAGCTCAACACCGGCACAAAGGACCTGCGCCACGGCTATATTTTAGAGGAGTTCGTCCGCTTCGGCGCGAGCGAGGATATTTTAGTCGACGCCAAGCCCCATGTCGGCACCGACAAATTATATGTGGTGCTGCAAAACCTCCGCCGCGAGATCATCGACCGCGGCGGCGAGGTGAGGTTTTCCCACAAGGTTGTGGATATCGAGCAGAACAGCGGCAGCGTCACGGCGCTGCGCGTGAGCGCCCCCGAGGGGGAGTACACGCTGCCCACAAAGCACGTCGTGCTCGCGCCCGGCCACAGCGCGCGCGATACGTTTGAAATGCTGCAAAAGCGCGGCGTGCCGATGGAGCCCAAGCCCTTTGCCGTCGGCGTGCGCATCGAGCACCGCCAGCGCGACATGGACTTAGCACAATATAAGGAGGCGGCGGGCCGCTACGGCCTCCCACCCACGTCGTACAAGCTCTCCTGCCACACGGAAAAGGGGCGCGGCGTGTTCTCGTTCTGCGTCTGCCCCGGCGGCGAGGTCGTCGCCGCCGCGTCGGAGGAAAAGCGCGTCGTGACGAACGGCATGAGCGAATTTGCGCGCGACGGCGAGAACATCAACGGCGGACTTTTGGTCTCCGTTACGCCGGATGATTTCCCGTCCGGCGATACCCTCGCGGGCGTCCAGTTCCAGCGCGAGCTGGAGGACGCGGCCTATCGCCTTGGCGGCGGGAATTACGCCGCCCCCGCCCAGCGGGTCGAAGATTTCCTCAAGCATCGCCCGTCAACGGGAGCGGGAAAGGTCGTGCCGACCTATCTTCCCTCCGTCCGCTGGTGCGATCTGCACAGCTGCCTCCCGCCCTTTGTGTGCGAGGCGCTCGAGGAGGGCCTTCCGATGCTGGGGCGGAAATTAAGGGGCTTCGATGCGCCCGACGCCGTTTTGACGGCGGTGGAGACGCGCTCTTCGTCGCCTGTGCGCATCGTGCGCGACAGCGTGAGTTTTCAATCCGCCCTGCGCGGTTTATATCCCTGCGGCGAGGGCGCGGGCTACGCCGGCGGCATCATGAGTGCCGCAGCCGACGGCCTGCGCGTCGCAGAAATGATTTTGGAGGAATTGAACCATGAATGAAAAAATCGGCGTCATCATCGACTTCCTGACTCCGGCATACGAAAAGACGCTGCGCGACACCGCCGCGCGCTGCGGCTATGACATCGTCTTCTTCCCTTCGTCCAAGGCGGCGGAGGGCAATGTGGACGACTGCACGATCCTCTACGGCCATCCGTCCCAGCGCGTTATCGCGGGCGCACGCAATCTCAAGTGGTACGCGAGCTGCTGGGCGGGCGTGGACCACTTCTGCCGCGACGACCTGTATCAGAATCCCGACTGCCTGCTCACGAACGCCTCGGGCGCTTACGGCACGACGATCGCCGAGCATTCTGTCATGGTCTCGCTGATGCTGCTGCGCCGCCAGATGGAATACACCGAGATCATCCGCGAGGGCGATTGGCGCGTGCTCCCGGGCGGTATCCACTCGCTCCACGGCGCACGCGTCACGTGCCTCGGCACGGGCGACATCGGCACGGAATTTGCCCGCCGCGTGCGCGCGTTCCATCCCGCGAGCCTGACCGGCGTCAGCCGCAGCGGCCGCGCAAACGCGGACTTTGACGCTGTTCATCCCGTCACGGAGTTCGATCAGCTCCTGCCCGAGACTGACCTTCTCTTCATGTCTCTCCCCTCGGTGAGCGACACGGTGAACATCCTGAACGCAGACCGCATGGCGTTGCTCCCGAAGGGCGCTTATGTCGTCAACGTCGGCCGCGGCACGGCCATCGATCAGGACGCGCTGATCAAAGCGCTGGATTCCGACCACCTCGCCGGTGCGGCGCTCGACGTCGTCGTGCCCGAACCGCTGCCCGCGGATCATCCACTGCGCAAGGCCAAGAACCTCCTGCTCACGCCGCACGTCGCGGGCAACATGACGCTCGGCTACACCTGCGAGCGCAACGTGCAGCTCTTCTGCGAAAATCTGGAAAATTACGCCGCGGGCCGCCCGATGCATCACCTCGTCGACCGCAGAAAGGGCTATTAAACCGCATCGCGTTCCGCCGCTTTGCGGTGGGCGCAGCACATAAAAAGGCAGCAATATGAAAAATTCCCGCATCAAAAACGGTATCATGCGCATTGTGCAGGGTATCATCATCGGCGCGGGCGCGATTTTGCCGGGCATCTCCGGCGGCGTGCTCGCAGTCGTATTCGGCATCTACCGCCCCGCGATGGAGCTGCTCACGCACCCCAGGCGCGCGCTTCAACGCTACTGGCGGATGCTGCTCGCCGTCGGCATCGGCTGGGCGATCGGCTTTTTGGGCGGCGGCAGCGTGATCCTTGCGCTGTTTCACCAGTCGGAAACCGTCGCCACGTGCCTCTTCATCGGGCTCATCCTCGGCACGCTGCCCGACCTCTGGCACGAGGCAGGCACGCAGGGGCGCGGCAACGGCTCGTACATCTCGCTGATCGTCAGCTTCCTCGCCCTGTTCGGCGCGCTGATGGCCGTCAAGTTCAGCTCGTTTTCCGAGATGCCTGCAAACTTCTGGGGCTTTCTCTTCTGCGGCGTGCTGTGGGGCTTCAGCTTCATCATCCCGGGGATGACGTCGTCGTCCATCCTGATGGCGGTCGGCCTTCTCACGCCGCTGATCGACGGCATTGCGCAGCTTGATTTCACCGTGCTCGTCCCATGGGGGCTTGGCATGGTCGGCGTGATGGCGCTCTTTGCCCGTATCGTGAGCAGGCTTTTCGACACGCACTACTCGATCGCCTGTCACGCTGTCATCGGCATCGTGCTTGCCTCCACGCTCATCATCATTCCGACGGGCTTTGCCTCGACAGCGGAGATGGTCTGGAGCGTCGCGTGCGCCATCCTCGGCGCGGTGCTCGCGTATTTTGGCAGCAAGCTCCAGCCGCAGGAAGACGCGGAGATCGAGGCGAAATAAAAGCAGATACAAAAAGCTGACGGTCAAAAGATCGTCAGCTTTTTACGGTATCATCATTTGTGAGCGCTTCGCTTTTGAGCTTGCGCTTGTAGTGGTACATCATCCGGTCGGCGCGTTTGATCGCATCCTCTACGCTGCCGAGCACCGGATTGAAGCACGCATAGCCGACCGACACGTGCGGCAGGTGCTCGTTTTTCACTCGCCGTGCCGTCAGCTCGCGCAGGAATTCCGAAAGATACTTTTCCGCCGCCGTGTCGGAGATTTGCGCGATGACGCAGAATTCGTCGCCGCCGATGCGGTAGCAGTAGCCGACCTTGGAGAACACGGCGTAGATCGTGCTGCCGACCTCGGCAAGCACCGCGTCGCCCACGCCATGGCCAAAGGTGTCGTTGACGGACTTGAACTCGTCCACGTCGAAATAGTAGATGACTGCGTGCCCGCGCAACGAGGCGAGACGGCTCTCATAGCTGCGGCGGTTCAGAAGATGAGTCAGCGTGTCGATTTTCTGCGTGAGCTCGGAATACAGGATGTAAACCATCAGAACATCGACCGCTGAGCACGCCCACATGATGCGCACTTCGGCACCGTACTGGAGGAACAGCCCACAGAAGAAAAAGACCGGCAGGATGATAACGAGCGCTCGATACAGGCCATAATGGTGCGAACTCTCGCTCAGCAGCTGACCAATGAACAGCAGAACGCCGCTGGCATAGGCCAGCACGTAGACCCAGTAAAACGTTTCGTGATGATAAACGTTTTGTGCGTCGACCGAGAAGATGAAGCCGAAGAAAGCCGACAGCACCTCGAGCCCCGCGTGGACGCCGATGAGGGTATAAATGAGCTTTTTATGCTTGAGCGGCGTCATCAGGTCGCTGCAAAGCACAGTGATGATCGGCGCTGTGGATAACTCGATGGTCTTAACGAGGATGTGCAGCGTCCGCAGCGACGGATGGGCTCCGTCCATCCAAACGCCGAACCATTCCGATACCATGCATGCGATCACCAGTACGGAGATCGTGTAAACCGTCTGCTTTTTGTCATGCTCCATCAGATCATTGCCGCTCACGAGCATGTCCATGATAATCATAATAAAGACCGAAAGGAAGATGGTAGCCGAGTAGAAATCCGACATGGCGCGAACCTTCCTTTCTAATAGTTATATTCTTACTATATCACAGTTGAGAAAGACTGCAACTAAAAAACGTCGAATTCTGTCGTTTTTCCAAAATTCACACGGAATCTGCCAGCAATTCGCTGTACTGCGCAAGGCTCTGCGTGGCGAGTTGCTGCATCGTCGACCAGTCCGCCGCGCCCGCACTTCCCTGCACCGCCACGGTGCGAAAACCCGCGTCCTTCGCGTTTTGGATCGCCGCAAGCGAGCCGGAAAAGACGATCGTATCGTCCTTTTGCGAGTGCAGGCGCTTCATCGCGCGCTCGAACATCGTGCCGCTGTCCGCCTTGCAGAGCGCGACGGATTCTGTCAGCACGAAGCGGAAATAAGAGTGAAGCCCCGCCTTTTCGAGCGCTTTTTGCGCGTCCTCCGCGCTGAACGCCGTCACCGCGCCGAGCCACACGCCCTCCATCTTAAAAAGTGAAAGCGCCTTGTCGAGTCCCTCGCGCGCCGCGCCGTCGGGGGTGAAGAGGGTATCGCCCAGTGTAAAGATTGCGCTTTGCAGCCGCATATTCGGTTCCTCCTGCGTTTGAATGATGATTGCCTCTTATTATAATGCGCCCCGCCGTCATTTGCAATCGCGGCGAAGAAGAATATCCTATGCAGCACGGTTCTGTATAAATTTGCGAATACATTCACAAAAGGATCTGAAAGACGGGGGCTTGACGCACTGCTTTGTGAAAAATGATGAACAAAAATACAGATTCAACGCTGAAATTTGGCATGATTAGGTATGAATATTCTCTTGACTATGTATTTTTATTGAGTTACACTAAACTCATCAACTTTCCGCCGCTGTGTGTGGCGGCATAAGACCACTCTGGAGGACGAAAACCATGAAACATTATCCAAACTCTGTCAGCAAAGCGCTCGCGCTGCTGATGGCCCTGGTAATGACGCTCTCGCTCGCGGTCACGTCCGCGTTTGCCGTCAGCTACCAGGACATGAACCCCAAGGACGATGCGCTGCTGGGAACGAAATTCCCGGTCGACGCGACCATCACCCTTGTCACCGAAGAAAACGGCAAGGACGTGTCCCTCTCCATCCCCGTGTCCGGCATGACGAAGGATGCGCTCGCCGCGGCCGTCAGCGCCGGTACCGTCTCGCTCGCGCTGGAGCGCGACGACTCCCGCCCCTATGTCAACGAAGAGCTGTTCCCCTACGCTTACGCGGGCGGGGATCTTGACAGCTGGATGACCGAGGGCAAGGACGAGCATCAGTTCACGGACATCAAGCTGACGGCGAATGAGAAAAACGGCAAGACCGTGCTCGATGTGAGCTTCCACGTGAATAACTACTTCTACTCCACCAACCGCAGAACCGGCGAGACGACGCCCGATTACAGCGTGCCCCATGTGAACGGCGGCTACTACATCGACCTGTGCGGCTACTTTGACCTGACGGCCCAAAATAGCGGCAAGGCGATCGGCTCCGCACCTGTCAAGGTTGCGCCGTATGAAAACTTCAACACCATGTGGGAGATCTACAAGGAGCTCGATACGATCGTGGCGAACGGCACAAAGAACGGCCTCTATGTGGAAAGATTCTCCATGGGCCAGTCCACCGCGGGCCGTGATATGCCCTACCTGATCGTCGCCGACTCCAAGGCGAGCGTGAGCAAGTGGCTCGCCCTGACCGAGCAGGCCGAGACCGATCCCGATGCCGTGCTCGCCCAGATCAAGTCCGGCGCGCTCGACGAGATCCGCGTGCCCGTGATGTATTCCAACATCCACTCCAACGAGGTCGCCGCCACCGACGGCGTGCTCGACTTCGCCAAGATGATCACGAGCGAAAAGACCATCGACTACAAGATGCTCACCGGCTTCACCGCCGCGGGCGAAAAAGAGCTCAAGGAAGAGATGGGCCCTGTCGGCGCGGAGGGCAGCGTTGCCATCCCCGACCTCGTCAAGGATAAGGCCAGCTACTTAGGTTACCTGACGGTCGATAACAACGGCAAGTCCGGCAAGGTCGACCTTGAAAAGTATTACACCGTCGAAAATAAGAGCGTGAACGTCAAGGACGAGCTTTTGTCCGACGTGTTCTTCATCCTCGTCCCCGAGGAGAACGTCGACGGCCGTACTTACCTGACGAGACATTCCACCAACGGATATGACCTCAACCGCGACAACTCCTTCCAGACCACGAGCGAGACGGCCAACATGCAGCAGCTCATCGGCACGTTTAACCCCATGTCGCTTGCCGAGTTCCACGGCCGTGTGCAGGCCTTCCAGTGCGAGCCCTGCGATCCCCCGCACGAGCCGAACTTTGAGTACGATCTGCTCGCCAACCACCTCATCACCGGCGGCGAGGCGCTCGGCATCGCGGCGGTCGCCAACAACGATGGCTACAACAGCTATGTGATCCCTCAGCGCGATTACCTGAGCTACACCGGCAACGGCACCGAGACCTACTGGGAAGACCCATGGGACGATATGTCCACGAGCTATACCCCCCAGTTTGCCATGCTGCAGGGCACCGTTGCCTATACCGTTGAGCTGCCCGCCTACAACGACGATACCGCTCAGGCGGCGCAGTACGGTATCCTCGGCAACGCCGCCTACGTTGCCGCCGAAAAGCTCTCCTACCTCACCTCTCAGGTCAAGATCTTCGAGCGCGGCGTGAAGAACCTCAATTCCGATGCTTACGCGCTCGTCGGCCAGTGGTTGTGCGACCAGAACGACGTCGAGGGCGCGGAGATGGACGTCTTCCGTCCCGAGTACAACGGCACGGGCCAGAACGGCAACTTTTATCCCGAGTGCTACATCATCCCGCTCGACGGCAAGAACCAGACCAACCTCCAGGCCGCTTCTGACATGATGGAGTGGCTCACGAGAAACGACGTCAAGGTCAACGTGACTGAAAAGGAATTCACCTATGACGGCGTTACCTACCCCGCCGGTACGATGATCGTCTCGATGTATCAGGCCAAGCGTTCTGTCGCCAACGGCGCGCTGTATGACGGCACGCTGATCAACGGCTGGACCGTCCTCTACTCCGAGGGCATCACCTCCTTCAATGAAACGCGCGGCTTCGACATGGTCACTGTGGCCGAGCCCGCCGCCTACAAGACCGTTGCTGCCGTCTGCGGCGACGCGATGGATCACGACGACGCCCTTGCCTATACCGAGGGCCTGACCTCCTACTTCACCGGCGACAAGAATAAGGACGTCATCCTCTCCAACGCCTCCGAAGACTCCACCGCCGCCGTCAACGAACTTCTCAAGGCCGGCAAGACCGTCGGCATGGTCACGAGCGGCGACCACATGGGCGATTTCATCTGCTCCTACACCGATTATCAGACCGTCGCGGGCAAGTATCTGCTCTCTGCCACGGGCGTCGACAAGACGAGCGTGAAGGCGAAGATCATCACCAAGTCCCCGACCGTCTACGTCCCCGGCACGCCTGCTGAAAGCGAGAAGGGCTTTGTCTACGCGCCGCAGATCAGCCAGAGCGCAAGCTGGAACTACGACACCGCCGCGATGAACCTCATGGGCTTCACCACGACCTCCGACGTGACCAAGGCAGACGCCGCCGCAGGCGCGACGAAGCTCGACGCCGCCGCAAAGACCGCCGTGAAAAACGGCCTGCCGTACATCGGTTACAGCTATTCCGCGGCGTCCTCCGCCTCTGACCTCATCGCCGGCGTGGAATACACCGAGCTGGACGGCGCGATGGACTGCCTGACCCCCGTTGTCTATCCCAACAAGACCCTTGTGAACGCGAGCTACATTGCTGACGGCGACGATATTCTCTACGCCTACGGCCTCGGCTTCTTCTCCAAGGTCCCGTCCGGTGCGACGGTCCTCGTCAAAAGCGACAAGACCAAAACGCCCACCGAGGGCTTCATCCCCACGAATACGGCCGAGCGCGCAGCCGGCTTCAAGGCCTACATGAACGGCGGCGTGCAGGGCTTTGCCTACAAGGAAAACGGCATGAACGTTGCCCTCTTTGCAAACTCCCTCACCCACAAGGTGCACCAGAGAGATGAGTACGCGTACATCAGCAACTTCCTCTTCTCCTCTGTCCTGAGCGACAAGAACTATGACGGCTCTGCGTCCCTGCCCTTTACCGACGTCGCCGACGACGCCTATTACGCCGACTCCGTTGCCTGGGCCGTTGCCAACAACGTCACCTCCGGCGTGAGCGCCACGAGCTTTGCCCCCAACGCGAGCTGCACGCGCGGCCAGATGGTCACCTTCCTGTGGAGAGCCAACGGTTCCCCCGAGCCCAAGTCCACGACCACCGCGTTCACCGATGTCAAGAGCGGCGCGTACTATGAAAAGGCCGTTGCCTGGGCGGTGGAAAACAACGTGACCACCGGCACGAGCAGCACGACCTTCTCACCGGATGCTTCCGTCACGCGCGCACAGGCCGTCACCTTCCAGTGGAGAGCGAACGCCAGCCCGGCTGCGGCCAGCGCGAGCAGCTTCACCGACGTCGCCGCGAGCGCCTACTATGCCTCCGCCGTCAACTGGGCGGTCGAGAACAATGTGACCAACGGCACGAGCACGACCACGTTCTCCCCGAACGCCGACTGCACGCGCGCCCAGATTGTCACGTTCCTCTATCGCGCGATGGCGAAGTGAGACCTTTCCCAAAATGAAAAAATACGCTGTGGATGATTCCACAGCGTATTTTTTGCTGCTTAGATTGCGATTCGTTGTCAATTTTCGCGCAGGACCTCGCACAGCGCCGCGTGCAGGGCGGTCAATTCGATGGGCTTTGATAAATGCCGCGACACGCCGCAGGCGCGCTCGCGCTCTCTAAAAAACGAGCGCGCGATGGCGCGGTTGATCGCGTTGTCCTCCACGAGCAGGACGCGCCTGCCGCGCAGCGGTGTCACGGTACTTTTCACTCTCCATCCCTCCGAAACGTTGTTGGTCTGCCGTTCCTACGGGTCCTCTCAAGGTTTTATTGTAACAGATATCTCCAAAATATCAACTAATATGTATAATAAATATTTCTAATGGAAAACTTGCGCCGTGTAAACTATATAGGGCAAAGGAGGCGCGCGGCGTATGTTGGATTTCTCGCAAAGGCTGAAACAGCTCCGCAGGGACAGGCACCTGACGCAGGCGCAGGTGGCAAAGCGCATCGGCGTGACCGCGGCGATGGTCTCGTCGTATGAGACGGATATCCGCCTGCCGTCCTACGAGGTCATGGTGCGTCTGGCGGACCTGTTCGGCGTCACAGTGGACTACCTGCTCTGCCGCCAGGACAAGCGCTTTCTCGACATCTCCGATTTGAGCGAGGAGGAGGCCGCGCTCGTGTGCGGCATGGTGGAGCTGCTGAAGAAAAAAGACGGAAAGAAGTAGAAGAGACGCTTTTGCAGTGAGCGTCTCTTTTTTGCTGCCATCAAAGCTCTTGCCGCCGCCTCCCCGTTGCAATATCGGGGGAAAACCGGTATAATGGCGGCGAGAAATAGCCGACACGGTCGGCAGTATGAGGAGGACGAGACCATGTTCAGACCTGTTCGCAAAAAGGCAAACGAGATCAGCGTGGAGGAGGCGAAAAAGCTCCTGCACGAGGCTCGCCGCGGCGTGCTGGCCGTCAGCGGAGACGACGGCTACCCCTACGCGGTGCCCATCAACTACCTGTACGACGAGGACGCGCAGGAGATCATTTTCCACGGCTCCAAGGTCGGCCACAAGGTGGATGCGCTCAAGAGAAGCGACAAGGTCTGCTTCACTGTGTACGGCGACGAGACCGTCGAAACGGACGAGGCCTGGGCCCCGTTTTTGAAGAGCGCCGTCGTCTTTGGCCGCTGCCATCTCGTCGCGGACCGCGGCGAGAGCGACGCGCTGTGCAAAAAGTTCGCGATGAAATACTACCCCACCGAGAAAATGGTCGACGACGAAGTCGCCGCCTCCGGCAAAGCCGTCCAGATGTTCCGCATCAGCATCGACCACATCAGCGGCAAAAAGGTGCAGGAGAGGTAATGAAAAAAGAGACGCGAAAGCGTCTCTTTTTCATTGCGATAAAATACTATCAATTTGCTGAGAAAATATAAGGAAAGCACTGTAAAGCAAAAAACTATCATTTTTGATAAAAGAAAAACCTCACTTCCGAAGAAGTGAGGTTTTGGTGGAGACTGCTGGACTCGAACCAGTGACCTCCTGCGTGTGAAGCAGGCGCTCTAACCAGCTGAGCTAAGCCTCCAAGTTGGTGACCCGTACGGGATTCGAACCCATGTTACAGCCGTGAAAGGGCCGTGTCTTAACCACTTGACCAACGGGCCATATGAGACACGGGATGCTTTCGCATCCCGTGCTACATGGTAGCGGCACCTGGATTTGAACCGGGGACACTGCGGGTATGAACCGCATGCTCTAGCCAGCTGAGCTATGCCGCCAAATATTCCTGCTCGACAGGACAGAAGCTACTATACCAAATAAGGAGGCCTTTTGTCAATAGTTTGTCCAAAAATTTTTGTGATTTTCCAAAATCGGGGAGAGGGGCGCGCCCTCTCCCCTGCTTTTCATCGGCGAACGACGTTTTTCCCCTCCGACCAGACGGAGACGATGTTGTGCCGGTGCATCATGTAGATCGCGCGTTCAAAGCGCTCGCGCACCGTGAGCGGGTGCGCGGCCTCGGTGAAGTCGGAATCGTCGACAACGATGGCGTGGAGTTTGTCGCCGGGGACAAAGCCGCCGTGGCCGCCGAAATACTCGTGTCCCGCCGTGGAGCCGAGGTAGTAGCCCTCCTCGACGGTCAAGAATTCGTCCTTCCCGTCGCTCTGCATGTGGCGGAACTTCGACGCGCGGATGGACATGGTGATGACCTTGTTCATCGCCAGCAGCGCGCCGCCTGCGATATCCGACCCGAGCGTGACGAGGTTGCCCTCGCGCAGCAGCGTCCGCACGGGCGCGACGCCCGAGCAGATGTTGATGTTCGACCCCGCGCAGTGCGCCGTGACGACGCCATGCTCGCGCATGGCCTCGCGCTCGCGCTCGTCGGAGTGGACGCAGTGCGCCATGACGGTGTGGTCCTTCCACAGCCCTGCGCGGTCGTAGCTCTCCCAATATTGCGCGCAGTCGGGGCAGAGCTCTTTGACCCACGCGATCTCGCCCTTGTTTTCAGACAGGTGCGACTGGACGTACAGCCCGCGCTCCGCGGCGAGCTTGCCGAGCCAGCTCATCAGCTCGTCGGTGCACGACGGGGTGAAGCGCGGCGTCAGGATGGGCTTGACGGTCTTAAAGCGCCCGCACGCGTCCAGCCAGCGCAGCGTTTCGCGCTTGGACTGCTTGGTCGTTTCCTGAAGCTCGGGGCTGCCGTTGCGGTCCATGTTGACCTTGCCGACATAGCCCGTGACGCCCGCCTTTTCGAGCTCTTCCATCAAAATGAGCGTCGCGTCCGTGTGGAGGGACGAGAACATGCAAACGCGCGTCGTGCCGCTCGTGATGAGGTCGCTCGCGAGCTTTTTGTAAATGCGGCGGGCGTAGTCGCTGTCTTCAAAGCGCGCCTCGGTCTTGAACGTGTAGGTGTTGAGCCAGTCGATCAGCGGCAGGTCCATGCCCATGCCGAGCATAGGGTACTGCGGCGCGTGCAGGTGCATGTCGACAAAAGACGGCATGATGAGCGCGTCGCCGTAGTCGATGACTTCCGCGTCGGTATTCTGCGGTGCGGCCTTTTCAACGCTTTGGATGCTGCCGTCGTCATGCAGGACGAGGCAGCCGTGCTCGACGATCTCGAGCTTGCCGAGCGCCGGTACGGAAACGAGATTGCCCTTGAGGATCTTCATATCAGTCACTCCTGTTTTAGCTTTGTGCAAAAGAAAAAGCGCCCCGCCCGGGGACTTCTCCCCCGGCTGAGCACCCATAGCAGAGCCTTTCGGCGGCTCCGTAGAAACTTTCGCGCCATGTCAGCGAAACTATATGAGTTTTTCTCCGCTGCCACCACCATACCACGCGAAAGCGGAAATTGCAAGCGAAAAGCGGCGGGCGCGCTATGTCATATCGGCTCGGGTGCGCACATAGGATTGTCCCAAGAGGTGAAACGCAATGCAAAAGAAACGGACAGGACGGATGCTGTGCTCGCTCGCGCTCTCGGCGGCGACGCTCTGGGGCGTGAGTGTCACGGCGCCGGCGAAGGACGCGCGCGATGCGCTCCGCTCGCTCAAGGACGAAACGCTGGGCGTGATGCTGCTGCGCTACGAGCGCGGCGACGGCGGGGAGGACTTTCTCAGCCTGCGAACGTCGCTCGCGCTGCACGCGACGCCGCTTCTGCGCGAGGGCGAGGAGAACATCGCGCAGGCATGGTCGGCAGAGCTTGAGCAAAAGCCCGATGACAGCGCGGACGAAACGGGCGACGCGCAGGACAGCGAGGGCACGGTGCTCACGCAGGAGGAGACGCCGGACGAGATCGCCGTGACGGAAAACGGCTCGCCCGCCCGCACGCTCAAGGCGTCCGACCCCTCGGGCTATACGGTATTCGGCAATGTGTACATCAACAACGGCTCGGATGCCGCGCTCGACGCCTCGATGCTCTCGGGCGATTATGCAGCAAAGCTCGGTGCGGAGGGGCCGCAGGTGCTCATCATCCACACCCACGGCTCGGAGAGCTACACGATGCCGCCGGGGCAGGAATACGACGTGTCCGACACGTTCCGCACGCTGGACACGAACTGCAATATGATCCGCATCGGTGACGAAATGGCGCAGGTGATGACCGACGCGGGCATCAGCGTCGTGCACGACCGCTCGCTCTACGACTTTCCGAGCTATTCGGGCGCTTACAACCGCTCGCTCGCGTCGATCGAAAGCTACTTGCAAAAGTACCCCTCGATCTCGTTCGTGCTCGATGTGCACCGCGACGCGGTGCAGGACGCGAACGGCCAGCAGTTCAAGCTGCTGTGCGGCGAAGATAAAAACGCCGCACAGCTCGAATTCGTCATCGGGTCGAACGGCGGAGGCCTGAGTCACGATCTCTGGCGCGAGAACTTAAAGCTCGCCTGCGCCGTGCAGGAAACCCTGTACAAAGACTATCCGACCCTCATGCGCCCCGTCACCGTGCGCAACTCCCGCTACAACCAGCACATGACGACGGGCTCGCTTCTCGTCGAGGTCGGCACGGCGGGCAATTCGCTCGAAGAAGCCGTCAACGCCGCGCGGCTTTTTGCCGCGGGCTTTGCCAAAACGATACAAAACGGGACGTAACGGCGCTCCCGCCGCCAAAATAGACGGAAAGAGGCAAAAAAAGCACAAATTCTTGTCAAAGTTGCCGTGTTGCATTCTGCACAAAAATCCTGTTAAATGGAAGTTACCATTTCAATCGAAAAATTTCGTCAGAAATTATTTTTTCAGGAGGGGTAATTCCATGGAGCTTCTTCAGGAGCGCATCCGCCGCGAGGGCAGAGTCCTGCCCGGCAACATCGTCAAGGTCGACGGTTTCCTCAACCACCGCGTCGACACCCGTCTGCTCGAGGACATTGCGGACGAGTTCGCCAAGTATTTCGACACCAGCAAGATCACTGTCGTTCTGACGGCGGAGGCCAGCGGCATCGCGCTTGCGACCATCTGCGCGCAGAAGTACGGCGTCCCCATGCTCTTCGCCAAGAAGGCCAAGAGCGACAACATCGAAAGCGGCCTGTACCAGAGCGAGGTGTTCTCCTACACCTACAAGAAGAGAGTCACGCTGCTCGTCTCTCAGGAGTGGCTGAACGCGGACGACCACGTGCTCATCATCGACGACTTCATGGCCAACGGCTTCGCCGTGCAGGGCCTTGTCGATATCGTCAACGAGGCGGGCGCGAAGCTCGAAGGCATCGGCATCGCCGTGGAAAAGGGCTTCCAGGGCGGCGGCGACCGCTTCCGCGCGAGCGGTATCCCCTACAAGGCGCTCGCCGTCATCGAAAAGGCGGACGAGAACGGATTTGTCTTCCGCGAGGAATAAGTTCTTCAAAAAAGAGAGGCTGGCCATTTGGCCAGCCTCTCTTTTTTGAGCAGGTTTGCACTGCGCTTCGTGCCTTGCCGCCCGTAGGGCGTCTGCGACACGCGCTCCGTGAGAAGTGTTTTTTGGCACGCGCACGCCCCAGGACGGCTTCTCTTGCCGCTTTGCGGCAATTCACCTTCTGTCGCGCCAAAAAACGATTAAAATTTATTTCGCGTCTGCGGACGCGAAAGTCTGCGACGCTGGCGCCTGTTTTCTGCCCGTGAGGGCAGAAAATGCGGCGGGGACGCGATGGGAGATAGTGCGTGGATTTAGGGTGCGGGGGCCTGTTCACTGCCGGAGGCAGCGAATGCGGCACGGGAGGGATTTTGCCTGTTTGCCGCCGGAGGCGGCAAATGCGGCGGGAAAAATTACCGTTAGTTGCCGTTCATTGCTTCTGTGGGGACAAAGTAGTTTTCTGAGGCGATGATCGTGCCGTCGTTCAGGGTGACCATCATACGGTCCATGTCTTTGTCAATGTCGATGCTTTTCACGTCGAGCTGTGAAAAGTTGCCCGCATAGAAAAAGGTGAGGATCGGATACTCGTTGTCCCCCCAGTTGATCCTGGCTTCTGTGCCGTCTCTGCACGAGGGCTCGTAGCCGTCCATGGCAAAGGTCCCGACAAAGCTGGTGGAGGACCACGTCTTTTTGAGCGTGCCGGAAATGGTGATGGAGGAGGGCGCGTAAGTCGTACCGTTGTCCTCGTAGACCCTTGCGGGAACGGTTTTGTCAATAGTTTTTCGCGTCCCGCGGATGCCGAGCAGGACGATCACGCAGAGGACGGCAACCAGAAGAATGAGGGCCGTTTTTCTCTTTTTGCGGTTCATCGTGTGTGTCTCCTTGTCCTATTAAATTTTGATGTGAAATTGTACCTCAAAAAAGCGTGCAAACCCACGCGAGGGCGGCGGAGAAAGGGATATAGAGCAAAAAGTGCATGAAGTGCGCTTTTTTGTTGTACCCGAACAGCTGCGGGGCGGCGATGCCCTTGACCTCGGGGTAAAAATGAGGAAAGAAGTTCGAATGGCACAGCAGCACCCAGTCGAAAAAGAGAATGTCGTAGACCTCCATGACATAGAGGATGACGAGGTAGCGCGCGAAAAACGCGCCGAAGGGAAGCTGTTTTTGATGCCGTCCCACGCGGCGAGGACTGCCGCACCGAGAAACAGCAGCATCGCCAAGATGCCGAGGTACCAGCCGAGGATATGCGCGCCGCGGAAGCGCTCGGCTTTTCTCTCAGGAACGGCGGCGAAGACCTCACGCGGCGCGGAGGAGAAGAATTTCTTCTCCTGAATGAGCCCGACGCCGGCGTACAGCAGGAGAAAATACGCCGCCATGACGAGAAACGATGCAAGCAGGGTGATCTTCATTTCTGTTGATGCCTCTTTTGCTGTCGGTTTTTGATGCCTTACAGCCGGTAGAGCGCGGGCCGCCGGTCGTGGAAAACGGGGACGCGGGCGCGGAGGGGCGCGATGGAGGAAAGGTCCAAGTCGGCGGTGACGATCTCCTCTTCCCCGCCGCCTTGGGCTAAGACCGCGCCCAGCGGGTCGAGGATGCGCGAAAAGCCGCCGTACAGCGTGCCGTCGCGCTCGCCGCAGGCGTTGCACGAGACGACAAAGAGCTGGTTTTCGATCGCGCGGGCGGCGGTGAGCGTCTCCCAGTGGTACTGCCGCGCGGCCGTCCACTGGGCGGGCAGGAACATGACCTGCGCTCCGCGCAGCGCCAGCGTGCGCCACAGCTCGGGGAAGCGCACCTCGTAGCAAATGAGAAGGCCGCAGCGCACGCTATCCAGCGTGAAGGTGACGAGGTGATCGCCGGGGGTGTAGACCTCGTGCTCGCCCATCGGCGTGAAGGGATGGGTCTTGTCGTATTCGGCAATGCACGCGCCCGCGCGGTCAAAGACGCAGGCGGTGTTGTAGATCTTGCTGCCGCGTCTGTTCGACACGCTCCCCGCCACGATGTTGACATTCAGCTCGCGCGCGAGCGGGGAAAAACGAGCGCGCACGGCTTTCGCGTTTTCATCGCACGCCGCGGCAAGGTCGCCCGCGGGCATGAAGCCTGTGTTCCACGTCTCGGGCAGGACGACAACGTCGGGGCCGTTTTCCCCGACAGCGCGGCGCACGAGCGCCTCCGCGCGGTCAAAGTTCGCTTTGCTCTCCAGCGAGCGCATATTCATCTGGATCACGCTGACCTTCATGGTGGTGTCCTCCAAAATCGTTTTGATACGGTTATTATACGAAAAGAAAGCCTGCATTGCAATGCACAACAAAAAGAGGACGGCAAATGCCGTCCTCTCGTTTGTAAAAGCGTCGCAGACTTTGCTGCCCGCAAAATAAGCGTCGCAGACTTTGCGCCGCGCACGGCGCAAATAAATTGAAATCGTTTTTTGGAACGACATGTGCGTGCCAAAAAACACTTTGCACGGAGCGAATGTGCGCGCCTTTGGCGCGTGCGCTGAGCGCAGTGAAATTCTGCTCAAAAAACTGACTTTGTCAGTTTTTTGAAGTGCGCAGCGCTCTGATTGCATTGAGAACCGCTAAGACCATCACGCCGACGTCGGCGAAGATGCCCATCCACATGTTCGCGATACCGATGGCGACGAGCAGCAGGCACGTCAGCTTCACGCCGAGCGAGAAAACGATGTTCTCGTACACGATGCGGATGCACTTGCGCGAGATCTGGATGCCCTTGGCAATCTTCATCGGATCGTCATCCATCAGCACGACGTCCGCTGCCTCAATGGCGGCGTCGGAGCCCATCGCGCCCATCGCGATGCCGATATCCGCGCGGGAGAGCACGGGCGCGTCGTTGATGCCGTCGCCGACGAAAGCGAGGCAGTCATCCTTGCCCTTTTCACCCAGCAGTCGCTCGAGGCGCGCGACCTTGTCGCCGGGGAGCAGCTCGGCGTGCACTTCGTCGACGCCGAGCTCCTGCGCGACGTGGTCGGCGACCTTCTTGATGTCGCCCGTGAGCATGACGGTCTTCTGCACGCCCGCGCGCTTGAGGGCCGCGATGGCGTCGCGCGCGTCGTTCTTGACGACATCGGAGATCACGATGTGGCCAGCGTACTCGCCGTCGACCGCCATGTGGACGATCGTACCGACGCTGTGGCAGTCCTGCCACTTGACGCCGAGCTCATCCATGAGCTTGCCGTTGCCCGCGGCCACACTGTGGCCGTCCACGGTCGCGACCACGCCGCGGCCGCCGCGCTCTTCGATGTCCGTCACGCGGGAGCGGTCGAGCTCCACGCCGCAGGCCTTCTGTAAGCTCCTGCTGATGGGGTGCGAGGATGCGCACTCGGCGAGCGCCGCGTATTCAAGCAGCTTGCGGTCCTCCATCGGGCTGTGGTGCACGCCCGTGACCTCGAACACGCCCTGCGTGAGCGTGCCGGTCTTGTCGAAGACGACGATCTTGGTCTTGGACAGCGCCTCCAAGTAGTTCGAGCCCTTGATGAGGATGCCCTCATGGCTCGCGCCGCCGAGGCCCGCGAAGAAGCTGAGCGGGATGCTGATGACCAGCGCGCAGGGGCAGGAGATAACAAGGAACGTGAGCGCGCGGTAGACCCACACGCCCCACGAGGCGGCATTGCCCATCAAAAGATTGATGACCGGGGGCAAAATGGCCAGCGCCAGCGCGCTGTAGCACACGGCGGGGGTGTAGACGCGGGCAAAGCGGGAGATGAACGCCTCGGAGCGGGATTTGTGCGAGCTGGAGTTTTCCATCAGCTCCAAAATCTTGGACACCGTAGACTCGCCGAAGGCCTTCGTGGTCCTGACCTTCAGAACACCCGTCATGTTGATGCAGCCGCTAATGACCTCGTCGCCGGTCATCACGTCGCGCGGGAGGCTCTCGCCCGTCAGCGCCGCGGTGTTGAGCGTGGACGCGCCCTCGACGATCTCGCCGTCGATAGGAATTTTCTCGCCCGGCTGGACGGTGATGACCGTGCCGACGGCCACGTCATCGGGGTCGACCTGCTCGAGCTTGCCGTCGCGCTCGATGTTGGCGTAGTCGGGACGAATGTCCATCAGCGCCGTGATGTTGCGGCGGGACTTGCCGACCGCGTAGCTCTGGAACAGCTCGCCGATCTGGTAGAACAGCATAACGGCCACGGCCTCGTCATAGTCGCCGCTCTTTTCGTAGATCGCGAGCGCGATAGCGCCGATCGTGGCGACCGCCATCAGGAAGTTTTCGTCGAACACCTGATGGTTGCGAATGCCCTTCCATGCCTTGCGCAGAATGTCGTAGCCGATGGTGACATAGGCGGCGAAGTAGAGCGCGGTGGAGACGAGCATCGGCATGGGAATGAATTTCGCGGCGAGGAACAGCGCCGCCGCGATCAGGATGCGGTAAAGCATCTTTTTCTGCTTTTTCGTCATAAAGATGACCTCCTTGAAGGGGAGAATTTGAATTTTGCCTAAGAAAGCGCCCCGGTGCGTTCGTCCGGGGCGTGAGAGGGAGAAAATCTCTTACAGATAGATCTCGCAGTCGTCCTCGACCTTCTTGCAATTCTTGAGGACGGCCTTCATCACGGCCTTGGGGTCCTGACCCTCGGCGAACTCGACGGTCATCTTCTGGGTCATGAAGTTCACGACGGCGTCGGCAACGCCCTCGGTCTTCTTGGTGGCTTCTTCCATGAGGTTGGCGCAGTTGGCGCAGTCGACTTCGATCTGATAGGTCTTTTTCATGGTATGTTTCTCCTTTTCGGCACGAAATATTTAACGATTAAGTGCTTGTTTAATCCTGATGACCGTACTATAATGTCCGCAAAGGCAAAAGTCAAGGGCTGCACGCATGTCTCTTCCGTTCGGGCGAAACAAACTTCCAAACGGGATACGGACGCGCCCGCAGGCCCCAAAAAGAAAGGCGGAACAACGATGAGCGAAGTGCATTTACCCCACCAGCACAGCGACGAGGGCACGATGCGGGAGCTGCAGGAATCGGTGGAAACGATCGGCAGCTTCCAGACCGTGGCGGACGTGTTCAAGCAGCTCTCCGACAGCAGCCGCGTGCGCATTTTCTGGCTGCTGTGCCACTGCGAGGAGTGCGTCATCGACCTCTCCGCGATGGTCGGCATGAGCTCGCCCGCGGTGTCGCACCATTTGAGGCAGCTGCGCGAGAGCGGGCTTCTCGTTTCGCGCCGCGTGGGGAAAGAGGTCTACTACCGCGCGTCGGAAAACGAGCAGGCGCAGCTATTGCACCGCATGATCGAGCGCACGATGGAGATTTCCTGTCCCGAGGAGGAGAGCAAGGCCGCCACCGGCGCGCCGCACCTGCCCCCGCTCGACGCCGAGGTGTACGAGGGCGGCGGCACAAGTGAGCAGATCGAGACCATCCGCGCCGTGCACGACTACCTGACGCAGCACCTTTCAAGCCGCGTGACGATCGACGAGCTGTCGCGCATGTTTTTGATGAACCCCTCGACGATGAAGGCGCTCTTCAAGTCCGTCTACGGCAGTTCGCTCGCCTCGCACATCCGCGAGCACCGCATGCAGCACGCGGCAAAGCTGCTACTCGAGGGCGACGAGAACGTCGCGCAGGTCGCGCGCGCCGTCGGCTACGAGAGCCAGAGCAAGTTTTCCACCGAATTCCACAAGGCCTTCGGCGTCCTGCCGACGGAGTACCGGAGATCGCAGAAAAAGTAGTTAGATAAGCGCGAACGTCCCCGCTTCCCACGGTGTTTCGCGGAAGCCGACGCGCCAGTCGACGTGGTCGACCGCCGCAAAGTGCAGCGACGAGCACGCGGTGTGAAGCTTCCCCTGCGCCGCTTCGCCCACGACGACGGCGACCGGCCCGTCCGCGCCGCCGATGATACCGACGCAGAAGTCGTTCTGTGCCTCGGGCGCAAAGGAAGCGGTCTCGCGTCTGACCTGGCGCGGGCGGTCGCCCTCGGCGCAGTCCTCGACGAAGATCGAGTGTTCCGGCGGCTCGGGCGTGAGCGTAAAGCTGATGGCCGTGAAGTGCGTCGGATAGTCGAACCGCGGGTCGAGATTCATCCGCTCGCGCGGCAATTCCTGCGGCTCGACCTCCTGCACCGTGAGAAGATACTTCGTGCCGCGGTGGGAAAAGGCGAACGTGTCGCCCGCCCTGTCCGCGCGGAAGCGCGGGCCGGGAACGCGCACCTCGTCCGCCGTCATCGTGACGGCGAGCGACTTGAGCTTCGGCGCGCGCTTCGTGACGAACGGGAACGCCGCGCGGCGGATGCTCCAGCCATACGCGCGGTCGAGGCCGTAGTGCGCCATGGCGGGCTCTGCGTCGGCGCAGAAGCCGGGCTGCTCCGGCAGGAAAATGACGCCGCAGCCGTGGCTCGGGCGGAGCTTCGTACCGTTCAAGGTGAGGCTGGGGGTAAAACCGAGGCTGAGCGGGTGCTCGCGCTCCATCTGTTCGCGTTCGTCGCGCGAGAAGTCGATGGACTCGTCGCTTTCGGGATCGATCCCCCACTTTTCCATAAAGCCGCGCAGCGCGGAAGCCTCCGCGCGCATACAGAAGTCGATGACGATGCCCTTGGCACAGAGATAGACCGACGGCACGAACCAGTCGCGCCCCGCCCACGAAAACCACTTTTGTACGCTCATCTCCCTGCCCGCGCGCTCGCGCCCGTGGTGGCCCCAAAAGCTGCTGTCAAAATAGACCTTCCAGTCCTCTTTCTGTTCGGGCGCGTCGGGATTCATTTCGGGGTCGTAGAAGTCCTCGGTGAATTTGAGCTTGCTGAGATCGAACTCCGCTTGCAGCTTGCGCAGGTATTGCCACGGCCGCTCCATCGGCGTGAGGGAAAAGACTGTGGTGATCTGCGAGAGCACCGCCTTCTGCTCGTCCGTCGGCGGATTCTCGGCAAGGAAGGCGTCGAATTGCGCCTCGTCCCACTGCCACGCCTGCTCGAGCGCCGCGCTGTCGCCGGTCGCGAGCAGCAGGCGCAGAAAATCGCTGAAATCGCGCGCGATGACGTGCACGCAGTCCTTGCCACCGTTCATCGGGCTCACGGCGAAGACCGTTTCGCCAAAACCGCGGACAAAGCAGAAGTGGATGCCGTCCACGCCCGCCCAGCCGAAGATAGAAGCGCCCTTGGGCGTGCAGAAATAGGGATCGTTGTCCTCCCGCCGCATCACGCTGAGAGACGATAAGTCAAGATGCTTGCGCAGAAATTTTTGATAAAACGCCGCCATGGAAAGCCCTCCTTTGGAGTTCAGGTTTTCCATAGCATACCACATGGGTGAGGAAAAGTCACCGGAATTGTAAAAGCTGTGGATTTTTCGCGCCGGAAGCCGCGCTGCGGCCTTGCCACGTTTGCGCGAACATGATATACTATATTGCTAAACTATCGAGATTCGGGAGGAAACATCCCTTGGAACGCAAAGAAGTCATCGTCAGCGAGCAGGAGCTCGCGCGTCAGAAGGAATTTACGCGCAAGATGCGCGAGATGAACGACCGCCGCACCCGCACGCCGCTCGCACTGGTCGACACGTTCGGCTGCCAGCAGAACGTGGCCGACGGCGAGGTGCTCATGGGCATGCTGCGCGAGATGGGCTATGAGCTTACGCGCGACGAGAATCAGGCCGACGTCATCCTGCTCAACACCTGCGCCATCCGCGAGCACGCGGAAAAGCGCGTTTACGGCCACTTGGGCCGCCTCAGCCACACGAAGGCCGCCAAGCCGGACCAGATCATCTGCCTCTGCGGCTGCATGGCGCAGCAGAAGGTCGTGGCCGACAAGGTAAAAAATTCTTACCACCACGTCGACCTTGTGCTTGGCCCGCAGGCCGAATGGCGGCTCCCCGAGCTGCTGCACGAGGTGTATACCAAGAATAAGCGCGTTTTCTCCATCGAGAACGAGCATGGCCGTATCGCCGAGGACCTTCCCATCGTGCGCGAGGGCGGCGTGCGCGCGTGGGTCAGCATCATGTACGGGTGCAATAACTTCTGCTCGTACTGCATCGTGCCCTACGTCCGCGGCCGCGAGCGCAGCCGCGAGCCGGAGAAGATCATCGAAGAGTGCCGCGGCCTCATCGCCGAGGGCTATAAGGAAATTACGCTGCTCGGCCAGAACGTGAACAGCTACGGCAAGGACTTGGGCACCGATTACGACTTTGCAGACCTTCTTTCCGCCATCAACGCCATTCCCGGCGACTATTGGCTCCGCTTTATGTCGAGCCAGCCGAAGGACGCGACCAACAAACTTTTCGACACGATGGCACGCTGCGAGCACGTTGCAAAGCAGCTCCACCTCCCCGTTCAGTCCGGCTGCGACCGCGTTTTGAAGGCGATGAACCGCCCCTACACGCGCGCAAAGTACGAGGAAATGATCGCCTACGCGCGAAGCGTCATGCCAGGCATGGTGCTCACGAGCGACGTCATCATCGGCTTCCCGGGAGAGACCGAGGACGAAGCGATGCAGACTGTCGATCTTGTAGAAAAGACGCAGTTCGACGCGCTCTTCACCTTTATTTTCTCCCCGCGTCCCGGCACGCCGGCGGCGAAGATGGACGATCCCGTCTCGCGCGAGGAAAAGCAGGTCTGGTTTGAAAAGCTCGTCGACGCGCAGAACGCCATCAGCGCGAAAAAGCACGCGGCCTACATCGGCAGGACGGTGAAAGTCCTTGTCGACGGCGAGAGCGACGACGAGGCCTTCCCCCTCGCCGCGCGCACGGAGGGCAACCGTCTCGTGCGCATGAAGGGCGACAAGGCCCTGATCGGCACATTTGCCAAAGCGAAGATCACCGACAGCAACACCTGGGCGCTCTACGGCGAAGCGGTAGAGGAATAAAGAAAAGGGGGGCTTTTTGATGAAAGTCGTCATTTTGATGGAAAACAGCACGTGCAGAGACACCGTCGCCTGCGCGCACGGCCTGTCGATGTATATTGAGACCGACAAGCACAAAATTCTTTTCGACATGGGGCCCGACGCGCAGTTTATCGACAATGCCAAGGCGCTCGGCGTCGATTTGACGCAGGTCGACATCGCCTTTTTGTCCCACGCGCACAACGACCACTGCGGCGGCCTCGAAGCGTTCTTGAAGCTGAACGACCGCGCCAAGGTCTATATGCAGAAGGCCGTCTGGGGGCAGTACTACGTTGTCACGCCCAGCAAGTGCGCCTACATCGGCATGGACGCGGTGCTCAAGAATTACGAGGACCGCTTCGTTCTCTGCGATGGCGTGCAGAAGCTTGACGAAGAACTGACGGTTTTCTCCGCCGTTCCGGGCCGCGAGCTGTGGAGCGGCGCGAACGACACGCTGCGCGAGAAGATCGGCGAGGACTATCCGCGCGACACGTTCCGCCACGAGCAGGACTTACTCATCACGGAAAACGGCAGGACCGCCCTCTTCGCGGGCTGCGCCCACTGCGGCATTGTGAATATCTTAAAGAGCGCCGAGGACGTGCTCGGCAGAGCGCCCGACGCGGTGTTTGCGGGCTTCCACCTCTATAACCCCTCGCTCGGCCAGAGCGAGCCGGACGAGCTGGTCGACGCCGTGGGCGAAAAGCTGCGCGGCGACAAGGTCGCGCACTACTTCACGGGCCACTGCACGGGCAAGGAAGCCTATGAAAGATTGAAACGTAAGCTCGGCGACCGCCTCGGCGAAATGCCCGCGGGCTCCGACTTTACCGTGTAAATTTTAGATTTTAGAGAGAGAAAGAAAGCGAGGACGAATCATGGCCGAGATCACGCCGATGATGAAGCAGTATTTGGAGATCAAGGAACAGAATAAGGATTCGATCCTCTTTTTCCGCTTGGGCGATTTCTACGAGATGTTCAACGAGGATGCTCAGCTCGCCTCGCGCGAGCTCGATTTGACGCTGACGACCCGCGACCGCGGCAAGGCGGCGGAGGATCAGACGCCGATGTGCGGCATTCCCTATCATTCGAGCGACGCCTACATCGCGCGCCTCATCGCCAAGGGCTACAAGGTCGCCATCTGCGAGCAGACCGAGGACCCTGCGCTCGCCAAGGGCCTTGTCAAGCGCGATATCATCCGCGTCATCACGCCCGGCACGGTCATCGACAGCGCATGCCTCGACGACCGGCGCGGCAACTTCCTCTGTGGCATCTTTTTGGACGGGCAGAACGCCGGCGCGGCCTTCTGCGACATGACGACCGGCCACACGCACGTGACCGCCTTTTCGGGCGACGACCGCGCAGAGCACCTGTATAATGAGTTATCCCGTTTCTCCCCCGCCGAGGCGGTGCTGAGCGCGGGTGCTTACGACAACGGCGAGCTGGTCGAATACCTTCGCGATAAGCTGTCCTGCGCGGTCGAGCGCGGCGAGAACCGCTTTGAGCTCAAAGCGTGCGAAAAAGCTATCCGCGCGCAGTTTGGCGAGGAGCGCTTTGCAAGCCTTCCGCGCAACAACCCGGCCGCGTCGCTCGCGCTGGGCGCACTGCTCTCGTACCTGCACGAAACGCAGAAGACCGATCTTTCCTACATCAAGGATTTAGAATACTACGAGCAGGGCCGCTTCATGGAGCTTGACCTCTCCGCGCGGCGCAATCTGGAGCTGACCGAGACCATCCGCGCCAAGGAAAAGCGCGGCAGCCTCCTCTGGGTGCTCGACAAGACGAAGACCGCCATGGGCGCGCGCAATCTGCGCGCATGGCTGACGCGTCCCCTGCGCGACGTCGCCGCCATCGAGCGCCGTCTCGGCGCGGTCGAGGCGCTGACGAAGAACACCGTCGCGCGCGAAGAGCTGATTCTATCGCTCTCCGGCATCAGCGACATGGAGCGGCTCATCGGCCGCATCGCCTACGGCACGGCGGGCGGACGCGACTTTGCGTCGCTTCGCAACTCCATCGAGTGCATCACGGAGGTCAAAGCCCAGCTTACGGCGTTCACGACGGGCAGGCTGCATGAGTTAGACAACGAGCTCGACACGCTCACCGACGTGGCGCAGAGCATCCGCGACACGCTCGTTGATGAGCCGCCGTTTTCCGTGCGCGAGGGCGGCTTCATCCGCAAGGGCTACAATGCCGAAGTCGACCGCCTGCACGAGATTTTGTCGGGCGGCAAGGGGCTTCTCGCCGACATCGAGACGCGCGAGAAGGAAAAGACCGGCATCCGCACGCTGAAGATCGGCTACAACAAGGTCTTCGGCTACTATATCGAGGTCTCGAATTCGTTCAAGGACCTCGTCCCCGACACTTACATCCGCAAGCAGACGCTCGTGAACGGCGAGCGCTACATCACCGAAGAACTTAAAAACCTTGAGCAGGAGATTCTGACCGCGGGAGATCGCGACAAGGCACTCGAATTTGAAATTTTCACCGCCCTGCGCGAATCCGTCACCGCCGAGAGCGTGCGCATCCAGCGCGCGGCGGGGCTCATCGCCGAGCTCGATACGCTCTGCTCGCTCGCGTCCGTCGCGGTGAACAACAACTATTGCCGTCCGAGCGTGGACGACAGCGGCGTCATCGAAATTCACGACGGCCGCCACCCCGTCGTCGAGCACGTGCTCAAGGACGCGCTCTTCGTCCCGAACGACACCTATATGGGCGAGCGCGAGGACCGCGCCGCCATCATCACCGGCCCCAACATGGCCGGTAAATCGACCTACATGCGTCAGGTCGCGCTCATCACGCTCATGGCGCAAATCGGCTCGTTCGTGCCCGCCAAGAGCGCGCGCATCGGCGTGGTCGACCGCATCTTCACGCGTATCGGCGCGAGCGACGACCTCGCCGGCGGCCAGTCGACCTTCATGGTCGAGATGACCGAGGTGAGCGAGATCTTGCATCAGGCGACGCCACGCTCGCTGCTGATTTTAGACGAGATCGGCCGCGGCACGTCGACGTTCGACGGCATGAGCATCGCGCGCGCAGTGCTCGAATTCTGCGCCGACCCGAAAAAGCTTGGCGCGAAGACGCTGTTCGCCACGCACTATCACGAGCTCACGGAGCTTGAGGGCATTCTTCCCGGCGTGAAGAACTACAGCATTTCCATCAAAAAGCGCGGCGACGAGCTCATCTTCCTGCGCAAGATCGTCCCCGGCGGGGCAGACCGCAGCTACGGTATCGAGGTCGCAAAGCTCGCGGGCCTGCCCAACGAGGTCGTGAGGCGCGCGAACGTCATCCTAAAAGAGCTCGAGCAGGGCGGCGCGTATCAGGCAAAGCCCCGCGAGGAGACCGAGCAGGTCAGCCTCGACGCGATCGGCGAGGCTGAGGTGCTCGCGGCCATCCGCCGCGCCCAGCCGGACACGATGTCCCCCATCGAGGCGATGCAGCTCCTCTACGAGCTCAAGCAGAAGCTCTCGTAATTTCCCCGGAAAAGAGGTCTCCCCATGGCAAAAAAGAAAACCGCCTCCGGCGGCATGAACCGCACCGAGCGCGTCGCCGGAACGATCTTCTTCCTCGTCTATCTTCTGGTGATGCCGCTTTTGGCAACAAGAATATTCGACCTTCTGGAGGTCGTGCTCGACACCACCATCAACGATTCCCTGCGCAATGTGCTCTATTACTACACGCTCTTCGCCGTCACGGTGCTGCTGTTCCACTCGTATCTGGCGCACACATCGGGCCGGTTTTTAGACAACCTGAACCGCGCGCTTTCGACGATGCTGCTGGGCCTTCTCGTCTTCTACGGCGCGAACGAGCTCATATTCCGCGTGTGCAATGTGCTTTTTAACAGCCGCACGAACCTGAACGACATGACCATCGCCGCGCAGGTGGCCTCCGCCCCGCGCATGACGGCGCTGATCGTCGTGCTGCTCGCGCCGTTTGTGGAGGAGGTGCTCTTCCGCGGCCTCGTGTTCGGGTGCCTGAAAGAAAAGAGCAGAATATTCGCCTATATCCTCTCCTGCGCGCTGTTCGCGTTTTTACACGTGTGGACGGCGGCGCTCTCTAACTGGGACTTAGGCTATCTCATTTTGATGCTGCAATACCTTGTGCCCGGCCTTGTGTTCGCCTGGGCGTATGAGCATTCGGGCACGCTGTGGACGTCGATCCTGCTCCACATGCTCGTCAATGCCCTTTCCCTTTTCACCATCGCTTCCTAAAAGGAGGAAATCAATGCCCCATATTCAGCAATTATCGCCGCATGTCGCCGACCTCATCGCCGCGGGCGAGGTGGTCGAGCGCCCTGCGAGCGTTGTCAAGGAGCTGCTGGAAAACGCCATCGACGCCGGCGCGCAGAGCGTGACGGTGGAGATGAAAAACGGCGGCATGACCTATCTTCGCGTCAGCGACGACGGCTGCGGCATCGCGCCGAGCGAGCTGCCAACGGCTTTTCTGCGCCACGCGACGAGCAAGCTGCGCACGGCGGAAGATTTGGCCGCCATCGGCACGCTGGGCTTCCGCGGCGAGGCGCTCGCGGCGATCTCGAGTGTGTCGCGGCTCGACATTTTCTCGCGCGAGCGCGGCGCGCTCAGCGGCGCGAAGCTCCACCTGGAGGGCGGCGTTCCCGGCGCGGTCGAGGATGCGGGCTGTCCCGAGGGGACGAGCATCATCGTGCGCGACCTCTTCTACAACACGCCCGCGCGCTTAAAGTTTATGAAGCGCGACAGCGCGGAGGCCACGGCCATCGCGGGCCTTGTCGGGCACCTTGCGCTCTCGCATCCCGAGGTGTCGTTCAAGCTCATCAAGGACGGCACGCAGACGCTTTTGACCCCCGGCGACGGCGCGCTGCGCTCCGCCATTTACGCCTCGCTCGGGCGTGAGTTCACGCTCTCGCTTCTTGAGGTCAAGGGTACGGACGGCGACATGGGCGTCACGGGCTTTGTGACCTCGCCCATCGCCTCGCGCGGCACGCGCGGCATGCAGACATTTTTTGTCAACGGGCGTCTCGTCAAATCCCAGCTTCTTACCGCTGCGCTCGAAGAAGCCTACTCCAACCGCATGATGAAGGGCAAGTTCCCCGGCTGCGTGCTGCTCGTCGAGCTGCCGCGCGACATGGTGGATGTGAACGTCCACCCTGCCAAGACCATCGTGAAGTTCGTGGGCGAAAAGCGCGTGTTTGATCTCGTTTACCACGCGGTCATGGCCGCGCTCGACAAGCGCGAAGAGGCCGAGCGCCCCCAACCAAAGCCCGCGTCCCAAGTGCAGAATCCGCGCGGCGATTTCTTCGCCAATATGACCTCACAGCAGTATCGCGAGAGCCAGAGGGCGGCGGAAAAGCCCGCTTATACGCCTGCCGGTGCGCGTCCCGTATCCGCGCCGCAGAGCGCGCCGGTGAAGCCCTCGCCCGCCCCGCAGTGGCAGACGAGAGTGCCCGCCATCGACACGCAGAGCGGCGGCAAGGCGGCGCTTTCCGACTATGTGCGCCGCGAAACGCCCGCGTCCGCGCCGGTACTGTCAGCACAGCAGTCACAGCCTGTGGAAAAGTCTGTCCATACTGTGGAAAACCACGATGACGAGGTCGTCACGCTGCCGATGCCCGAGGAAAACGCCCGCCCCGTCGTGACTGGCCCAATCATCGGACCGGCGGCGGAGACTGCGGCAGAGCCCGAGCCGGAAGCGCCCGCCGTCCCCGTGTTTGCCCCTGCGAAGCAGGAAGAGCCCGAGATCGAGCAGACGACGTTCGTTCCCCCGTCCGCCGCGCCGTGGCGCATCGCGGGCGAGGTGCTCGACACCTACATCGTCTGCGAGGACGAGGATAAAAACATCTGGCTCATCGACAAGCACGCCGCGCACGAGCGCGTGAATTTCGACCGCATGAAGGCCAACCAGGAGCCCCTGATGTGTCAGGCCTTGCTCGCTCCCCTCGTGGCGGAGTTCGCCGCCGAGGAGTACAGCGCGCTTGCGGCGAATTTGGACCTTTTGCGCGAATTTGGCTTTGAGTGCGAGGAGTTCGGCGGCGGGAGCCTGATCCTGCGCGCCATCCCCGCCGATATCGACAGCGGCGACGCCATCCCCGCGCTCGAAGAGCTTGCCGACAAGCTCGTCACCGCCCACACCGCCGACCCCGCCGCCGCGCGCGACGCGCTGCTGCACACGATGGCCTGCAAGGCGGCCATCAAGGGTGGATGGAAGAGCGATTTAAGCGAGCTGCGCGTGCTCGTCGACAAGGTGCAGAGCGGCGAGGTGCAGTTCTGCCCGCACGGACGGCCCGTGAAAGCCAAGCTCACGAAGTACGAGCTCGAAAAAATGTTCAAGCGCGCGTGAGCGCAGGAGGGAGAAAATGAAACTCGTATGCGTCGTCGGCCCGACGGGCTGCGGCAAAACGTGGCTCGGCGTCGAGCTTGCGAAAATGCTCGGCGGCGAGGTCGTCTCCTGCGACTCGATGCAGATCTACCGCGGCATGGTCATCGGCACCGCCGCGCCGACGGCGGAGGAGATGCAGGGCGTCCCGCACCACATGGTCGGCGTCGCCGACCCGCGGGAAAACTACTCCGTCGCCCGCTATGCGGACGACGCGGCGGAGTGTGTCGACGATATTCTCTCGCGCGGGAAGCAGCCCGTCATCGTCGGCGGCACGGGGCTGTACTTAAATGCCCTGCTCGCCGGTCACGGCTTTGCCGGCGGCGACAAGGACGGCAGATATCGCGCGGAGTTGGAATCCCGCTGGGACAAGGAGGGCGGCGAGGCGATGTTCGTCGAGCTCCGGCGCATCGACCCCGAGACCGCCGGAAATCTCCATTTGAACGACAAAAAGCGCATCCTCCGCGCGCTCGAGGTCTATTACGAGACCGGCAAGACCATGGCACAGCACAACGCGGAGACGAAACTCATCCCCCCGCGCTACGATTCCGTGCGCATCGGCCTTGCCTATGAGGATCGGGACGACATGAAGCGCGCCATCGACCTGCGCGTTGACAAAATGGTCGAGGCGGGGCTTTTCGACGAGGTGCGCGCGCTGCTCGATTCCGGACTTCCCCGCGACGTGACGGCCATGCAGGCCATCGGGTATAAAGAGGCGCTTGCCTATTTGGACGGTGGGGCCGCGCGCGAGGAGGCCATCGACGAGATCAAGCTCCGCTCCCGCCAGTATGCCAAGCGCCAGCTCACGTGGCTGCGGCGCGACCCCAGCATCCACTGGTTTTATTGGAAAAAAACGAGGATTCTCCCCGATTGCCTCGCTTTTTCGACAGAAATTCTCCATACCTATGGCGTATCCTGACTTTAACGCGGACAAGCCGTCCGCAAAAAAAGAAAGGAAAGAAAAGCCATGAAAAAAATCGCAAACCTTCAGGACCTATTTCTCCTCTCTGCGCGCCGCAATCGCACGAGCGTGACGGTATTTCTCGTCAACGGCTTCCAGATGCGCGGCGTCATCACGGGCTTTGACAGCTTTGTCGTCATCTTGGAGAGCGACGGCAAGCAGCAGATGCTCTACAAGCACGCGATCTCAACGATCGTGCCCATCGCGGCCATCGACCTCAAAGGCGCGGAGGAAAGCGAGGAGTAAGCACGCCTGATCCGGGAGTGTGCCATGAAATCTACATCCGTTTCCACAAAGATCATCACGATCCTGCTCCTTTTGGCGGTCATCGGGTATTTCGCCGTGCAGGGCCACAACTACTTTGTCAGCCCCGAGACGACGACGCTCGTCTACCGCTATCACAGCGAGCGGTCCATTGCCCTGCGCGGCTGCGTGGTGCGCGACGAGCAGGTCGTGGACTGCAATGAAACGCTCATCGAGCTCAAGCACGCCGAGGGCGAGCGCGTGGGCCAGGGCGACACCATCGCCTCCGTCTACCGCTCGGCCGACGCGCTGAACGCCACGCAGCAGCTCGAGACACTGCGCGCGCAGAAAGAGCAGCTTGAGTACGCCAAGAGCGCCTCGAGCGACGCGGCCACCGCGCTGCGTCTGGATACCGACATCCGCGAGCAGATCATCTCCGTGCGCGCGGCCTACGAGTCGGGCGCGTACAGCTCGCTCGACACGCTGATCCCCCAGCTCAAAACGACGGTCTTGAAGCGCGAATACGCCTACAACGGCAGCGATGACTTAACGGCGAAGCTCGACGAGCTGAACGCGCAGATCACCGCGCTCTCGGGCGCGGCGAGCGGCGGCACGACGCGCATCACAGCGCCCGTGTCGGGGACTTACAGCGCCGTGGCCGACGGGTACGAGAGCGTGCTGACGCCGGAGGTCCTTGAGACGATGACGCCCTCGCAGCTTTCGTCCGCCGCGCCGCAGAGCGTTTCGACCACGGTGGGCAAGCTCATTCAGGGCAGCGCGTGGTATTTCGCCGCGAACGTGAACGAGGAGGACGCCGCGTCCCTGAAGGAGAACAGCAGGCTGACGCTCCGCATGGTGTCGGGCGTCGACTTTGACCTGCCCGTCACGCTCACGCGCATCAGCGCCGCGGAGAACGGCAAATGCCTGATCGTGCTCAAGAGCACGCGGTACTTATCCTACATGACGCTGCTGCGCGAGCAGAATGCCGAGCTCATCATCAGCGCGTACGACGGCCTGCGCGTGCCGAAAAACGCGCTGCGCGTGGATGAAAACGGCGTGTCAGGCGTTTACTGCCTCGTCGGGCGCGTGGCGTACTTCAAGCCTGTGAGCATCGTCTATCAGGGCAGCGACTACTGTCTGGTGGAGCCCGGCACGATCGAAGCCGCCACGGAGAGCCAAAAGTCCCTTTACACCCTGCGCCCGAACGATGAGGTCATCGTTTCGGCAGGGGAGCTATATAACGGAAAGGTCGTAGATTAGAAATGAGCATTGCTGAAAACATCGCGCGCGTACGCGCAAACATTGCCGCGGCCGCCAAAGAGGCGGGCCGCGACGTAAGCGAAATTACCCTCGTCGGCGCGAGCAAGATGAACGACGCGGACGCCTGCCGCGCCGCCATCGCCGCGGGCATCGACGTGCTGGGCGAGAACCGCGAGCAGGAGATGACGAAAAAGCTCGCCGAGCACGCCTATGACGGCGCTCCCCTGCACTTTATCGGTCACCTCCAGCGCAACAAGGTGAAAAATGTCGTCGGCAAGGTCGCGATGATCGAATCGGTCGGCTCGCTCGAGCTGCTCTCTGCCATCGACAAGCAGGCCGAGAAGCTGGGCATCGTGCAGGATATCCTGCTTGAGGTGAATATCGGCGGCGAGGAGGCCAAGAGCGGCTTTGCGCCCGAGAGCCTGGAGCAGGCGGCGGAAGAGGCCAAAAAGTGCGCAAATGTCCGCGTGCGCGGCCTCATGTGTATCCCGCCGGTCGCTGAGGGCGAGCACGGCAGCCTGCCCTACTTTGAAAAAGTTCATGCACTTTTTGTTGACATCAATGCCAAGTTGTATGATAATACACTTGATATACTGTCAATGGGCATGAGCGGAGACTACGAGGACGCGGTGCGCGCAGGCGCGACGATGGTGCGCGTCGGCACGGCGATTTTCGGCGCCCGCAATTACACGATTTGATCGAGGAGGTCTTGATACCATGGGAATTTTGGATGATCTGAAAAAGTGGGCTCACCCCTACGAGGATGAGGACGAGGAATATGAAGACGATTTCCCCGATCTGAGAGACCGCGGCGACACGGGCGCCTTTGCCGACCGCCGCAGCGCCGAGCGCAAGGCGGAGGACCGCCGCAACAAGGTCGTGAATATCAACGCGACCACGCAGCTCAAGGTCGTGCTCGTCAAGCCCGAGCGCTTTGAAAACGCGAGCGAGATCGCCGACCATCTGAAGGAAAAGCGCACGGTGGTCATCAACCTTGAGTCCACGAACAAGGACATTGCAAGAAGACTGATCGACTTCCTCTCCGGCGTGGCCTACGCGGGCGAGGGCAAGATCAAAAAGGTCGCGGCCAACACGTACATCATCACGCCCTATCATGTGGATATCATGGGCGATCTGATCGACGAGCTGGAAAATAACGGCCTCTACCTGTAAAGAAACGGAGAGTGGGATAGCATGCTGACACCGCAGGAAGTTTCCGGCCGCGCTTTCAGCAAAGCGGCCTTCGGCGGATATAATATGGCGATGGTCGACGAGTTTCTCGACGAGCTGACCGACGATTATACCTCGCTCTATAAAGAAAACGCCGCCCTCAAGGCCAAGCTTAAGGTGCTGGTCGACAAGGTGGAGGAGTACCGCGCGACGGAGGATTCCATGCGCGCCGCCCTCCTGACCGCCCAGCGCATGGCCAACACCATGGTCGAAGAGGCCGAGGAGAAGAAAAAGGCCATGCTCACCGGCGCGGAGGACGAAGCCCGCGCCAAGATCGGCGCGCTGCAGAGCGATGTCGAGCTTGAGCAGCGCCGCCTGAACGCGGCCAAGGCCGCGACGGCGGAATTTTTGCAGAAGACGCGCGAGCTTGCGCAGGCGCAGCTTGCGCTCATCGAGCGCGCGCCCGACCTGACGCCCGAGGAGATCGCGGGCGGCGAAAAGACCGAGCAGAAGGCCGAGGCCGATGTGAACGCCATCGAGGAAAAGATCCTCGCATCCTTCAGCCCCGCGGCGGAGGAGCCCGCGCCCGAAAAGGCGCAGGAGACCGCTCCGGCAGAGGAGCAGAGCGCGCCGAAGGCCGAGGAGCCCAAGGCAGAGCCGCTCGAGCCGGACGACAGCCCGTTTGTAGAGACGGCCAGCCATGCCATCCGTCTGGATGACCTCAAGTTCGGCCGCAACTATCACGGAGAAGAGTAAGAGCAAAAGGGCGGTTTTGGCCGACTCCACAGAGGAGCCGGTTTCAGACCGCCCTTTTATTTGGCCGCAGCGCGGTGAAAAGGAGACGACATGAACAAAAAGCCCATCATCGCCTTTCTCTACGACTTTGACAAGACCCTCTGCACGACCGACATGCAGGACTATACGTTCATCCCCTCACTCGGCTACACGCCCGGCGAGTTCTGGAGCATCGCGAATTCCTTCGGCTTTGAGAACCGCATGGACGGCCTGCTCGCCTACATGTACACGATGATCGAGGAGTGCCGCAAAAAGGGCATCCGCCTCAGCCGCGACTATCTCGTTTCCTGCGGACATGCGATCGAGCTGTTCCCCGGCGTGCAGGACTGGTTCTCGCGCATCAACGCCTTCGGCGAAACGCTGGGCGTGGAGATAGAGCACTACGTGCTCTCCTCCGGCCTGCGCGAGATCATCGAGGGCAGCGGCGTGAGCCACGAATTTAAGGAAATTTACGCCTGTGAGTTTTTCTACAACGAAGAGGGCCTCGCCTCGTGGCCGAAGCTCGACGTCAACTTCACAAACAAGACCCAGTTTGTCTACCGCATCAACAAGGGAATACTCGACGTCGCGAAGGACAAGGAGCTCAACGCCTCGATGCCCGACGACTCCAAGCGCATCCCGTTCACGAACATGATCTACATCGGTGACGGCCTTTCCGACGTGCCGTGCATGAAGATGATGCGCGCCTACGGCGGGCAGGCGGTGGCCGTGTATCAGGACAGCAACCGCGCGGGCGTGGAGGACCTGCTCGCCAAGGGGCGCGTGGACTTCATCTTCCCCGCGGACTACCGCGACGGGACGCTCTTTGACGAGACGATGAAAAATATCGTCCGCAAGATCGCCATCGCCGACGCGCTGGCCGAGGAAAACCAGCAGCAGCTCCGCTCGCTCGGCCGGAGCGAGGTGCCGCAGCAGGTGGGGCTGTTCTGATGGTCAATTTGCGCTGCCCCGTCTGCGCTGGGGCGCTTGAAAAACGCGCGGGGGCCTATCTCTGCCCGAAAAACCACAGCTTTGACATCGCCAAGAGCGGATACGTCAACCTCCTGCTCAACTCCTCGCAGGGCCACCACGGGGATGACAAGCTCATGGTACGCGCCCGCCGCGACTTTTTGGACAAGGGCTATTACGACCGCTTCATCGCCGCCGTTGCGGACGCCGCGGCGGAGTTCACACCGCCGGAGGCGACGGTCCTCGACGCAGGCTGCGGCGAGGGGATTTATTCTCTTGCCGTTCTGCGCGCCATCGAAAAAGCGGGCAAGCACGGCGAGCTTTTAGGCGTCGACATTTCGAAGACCGCGCTCCAGTACGCATCGAAGCGCTCGCCGGACTTCACGCTCTGTGTCGCCTCGTGCGCGCACCTGCCGGTCGAAGACGGCAGCGTCGACGAGGTGCTCAATATCTTCTCCCCTTTCGTGCCGGAGGAATTTGCGCGCGTGCTGAAGCGCAGCGGCTATCTTCTGCGCGCCTATCCCCTGCGCGAGCATCTGTGGGAGCTCAAAGCGCTCATCTACGACACGCCGCGCGACAACCCGCCCACGCCGCTCGAGACTGAGGGCTTCACGCTCGTCGAAACGCGTGAAGTGCGCGATATCATTCATTTATCCTGTAATGAGGATATTCTATCTTTGTTCCGCATGACACCATACTATTATAAAACTGGCGCTAAAGACCAGCAAAAGGCTGAGCGGGCTCAGGAGCTTAGTGCCCAACTGGCGTTTGGGCTGGCGATTTATCAAAAGGATTGATGATACTCCCGCACTATGCGGGAGGGGAGAGCGGCGTGCGCGCCGCGGAGCCGCGTTTAGCGTTGCTATACGACTTGCCTCTGCTTCTATCATCCGCTGCCGCTCTGCTTATCTTGTAGGAGTACAGCCTAATTCCCGTCTACCGCCAGTCCCTACAATGCGGCGAGCGCAGCAATGCCGCATTCAGCAAGCAGTCTGCCGCCGAGCAAACGTCACTCGCGCCTCACGATAGTAAGGCGCGGTTGAGAGTTGTCACGAAACGTAGGGATTCATGGCGAAGCCATGTACACCGCACTTACATTGCGCAGCGCGTGCAGCTCTTCAAGATCGAGACTGCCAATGTGCGGGGTCGAGGGGGAAGGCCCCTCGTCCTTTCTCTTGGGGGATTAAAAGGGGGATATTCTCTTTCTGAGAAAGAGAATATCCCCCTTTAACGCACTCCCGCACGGTGCGGGAGCTCCCCCGCCGCGCAGCGCGCGGCATTATAATCTTTTTCCATACATGAAAAGATCACATTTGAGCATGCCATTGTACAACTTACGTTTCTTATCGGCAAAGCGCCCGTAGCAGCGCTCAAAGTCAGGATGTGACGACAGCACATACACCCGCCAGGTGTCGGGCAGCTTATCCATCGCCTTGCCGAAGGCTTTATAGAGCTCGCCCGCCTCTTCGCGCTCAAGAAGCCGCTCGCCATACGGCGGGTTCGTCACGATGCGGCCATACAAGCCGCCCCAGTGGAAACGCGTAGCGTCGTCGACTTCGAACTTCACGATGTCATCGACCTCGGCCAATTCTGCGTTATGGCGCGAGAGCTCGACGGCGTCGGGGTCGATGTCACCGCCCCAGATCTCATACTTGCCGTGGAATTCCTTGTCCATCGCCTCGTCGGCTGCATCGAGCCAGAGCATTTTATCGAGCGTGGCCCAGTGCTGGGCGGCAAAGCTGCGGTTGAGGCCCGGCGCACGGTTGCGCGCGATGAGCGCCGCCTCGATGGCGATGGTGCCGCTGCCGCAGAAGGGGTCACAGAACGGGTCGCGCCCATTGTAGTGCGAGAGCTTGACCATCGCGGCGGCGAGCGTTTCCTTGAGGGGGGCCGCCACGCCGTGGGCGCGGTAGCCGCGCTTGTAAAGGCCCTCGCCCGAGGTGTCGAGCCCGACGGTCACTTCGTCCTTCATGATGGAAAAGCGCACCTGATAGCGCCGCCCCGTTTCGGGGAACTGCGCGATGCCGTAGGCCGCGCTCAGGCGGTCGACGACCGCCTTTTTGACGATCGACTGGCAGGCGGGCACGGAGTGGAGCGTCGAGTTGATGGAATAGCCCACGACGGGGAATTCGCCCTCGCGGGGAATCCAGTCCTCCCAATGTACCGCGCGCACGCCCTGAAAGAGCGATTCAAAATCCGTCGCGCGGAACTTGTGGAGAACCAGAATGACGCGCGCGCCGCAGCGCAGGTTGAGGTTGAGGCGCGCAATGTCGCGCGCTTCGCCGTGGCAGAGGACGCGGCCATTCTCGACGCGCACGTCAGAAAGCCCCAGCTTTTTGATCTCATCGCCCACTAAGCTCTCAAGGCCCAAGAGGCAGGGAATGACAAATTCCAGCATAATAACGCTCCCGAAAAAATGATTTGACTTTAGTATAGCGGATGGGAACAAAAAAGGCAATCGCCGCGTCAAAATAAGCATGGTAAAGCGGTGGAGCGTGTGGTACAATAGGAAAAACAGCGCGGAAAGCGCGCTGTCACATGGATGTAACATCAAACTTGCGCGAAATTTTCCAAAAAAATACGGAATGCAACACTAAAGTTGCTGGAAATGGACGCGCGGTTTTGCTATCTTATCCTCAGACAGAGAAACGGAGGGAACGCAATGGCATTTGGCGAGCGGCTCCAGGAGGTCCGCAAACGCAGCGGACTGACGCAGGAGGAATTTGCCGAACAGCTTCAGGTCTCGCGCCAGTCGGTCTCGCGCTGGGAGTCGGGCCGCGGCTACCCTGAGATGGAGAAGATCATCTTCATCTGCAACCGCTACGGCGTAACGATGGACGAGCTGTTCAAAGAAGAAGTCCCCACCCCCGGCGAGCCGCCGGTCGAAGCCCCGCTGCTGTCCGCGCGCACGCTCGGCAGCGAGTTGTCAAACCTGTACGCGAATCTGTCGCCCTACAACAAAAGCATCGGAATCATGCTGCTGACCGTCATCGCGATGATCGGTCCGGCATACGTCTACTGTATGCGCAGTTTGAAAGGAGGAGCAGATGAAATGATGACCATTATCTGGATCGCCGCCATCATCATCTTCGGCATTGCCGAGGCGGCGACGGCGGGGCTGGTGTCGATCTGGTTCGTCGTGGGCGCGGTAGCCGCGCTGGTGGCGACGGAGCTGGGCGCGGCGCTGTGGCTGCAATTCGCGGTCTTCCTGATCGTATCCATTCTGGCGCTCATCGCAACAAGGCCCCTTGCGCGCAAGATGCTGGATAAGACTATCGTGCCCACGAATGCCGACCGTGTGCTGCACCACGAGGCCAAGGTGACCGAAACGGTGGACAACGAGAACGCCACGGGCGCTGTGTACATCGACGGCAAGACATGGACGGCGCGCAGCGAAGACGGCAATATCATCCCCAAGGGGAAAATGGCAAGAATCGTTCGCATGGAGGGTGTCAAGCTCTACGTGCGCGAGAGTAAAGAACCCAGCGAGAGAAGAGAGTAAACCCAAACTACACAACATTTTAGGAGGAAAAGAACTATGGAATGGATCGGCTATATCGGTATCGGCATTTTAGTGCTGCTGGTGCTTCTGGTGCTCGTCACGAACATCCAGATCGTGCAGCAGTCGCGCGCCTACGTCGTTGAGCGCCTCGGCGCTTACAGCGCGACATGGGGCGTGGGCCTGCACTTCAAAATTCCGTTTTTCGAGCGCGTTGTGAAGAAGGTCAGCCTCAAAGAGCAGGTGGCCGACTTCGATCCCCAGCCCGTCATCACGAAGGATAACGTCACGATGCAGATCGACACGGTCATCTACTTCCAGATCACCGACCCCAAGCTCTACACCTATGGTGTCGAGCACCCGATGAACGCCATCGAGAACCTGACGGCGACGACCCTTCGTAACATCATCGGCGAGATGGAGCTCGACCAGTCGCTCACGAGCCGCGATGTCATCAACGCCAAGATGCGCTCTATCCTCGATGAAGCGACCGACCCCTGGGGCATCAAGGTCAACCGCGTGGAGCTCAAGAACATCCTGCCGCCGCGTGAGATCCAGAACGCGATGGAAAAGCAGATGAAGGCCGAGCGCGAACGCCGCGAGTCCATCCTGCAGGCCGAGGGCCAGAAGCAGTCCCAGATCCTCGTGGCCGAGGGCGAAAAGCAGTCCACCATCCTGCGCGCGGACGCGGAAAAGCAGGCGGCCATCCTCAAGGCCGAGGCCGAGCGTCAGGCCGCCATCCTCAAGGCCGAGGGTGAAGCGCAGGCCATCCTGAACGTGCAGAAGGCGCTCGCCGACTCCATCAAGATGCTCAACGAGGCCAACCCCAACGATCAGGTCGTCAAGATCAAGGCGCTCGAATCGTTCGAAAAGGCCGCCGACGGTCAGGCGACGAAGATCATCGTCCCGAGCGAAATTCAGAGCCTCGCCGGCCTCGCCGCGAGTTTCAAGGGGCTGCTCGAAGAGAAGTAATTTCAAAAAGCGGCAAAGCCACTTTTTGAGGAGGCTTTCAGGCCTCTGCGCGCATAAAACGCCCGCCATTGGCGGGCGTTTTCCACACTTGCGGCCTGCAAAGTGTTTTTTCTGACGCACATGTCGTCAGAAAAAACGAATCAGAATCATTTGCCGTCTGCGGACGGCAAAGTCTGCGACGCTTTTACAAGAAGCCAAAAAGGAAGAGGTTCCCGCTGGGAACCTCTTCCTTTTTGATGTAAATGTTATTGAGAACTTTAGCCCTCGGAATCCGTGCGGTTTCTCCAGGAGATCTCCTGCTCGAGCTCGTAGCGCAGCTTCTTGTTCTCCTCGACAAGCTCGTCGTAGTGCTCGCCCTGCACGTAGTACTTGACGAACGTGAACGTGGCCTCGTCAAGCTCCTCTTCCGTGTAGGACGGGAGAAGCGAGCCGTTCTTGCGCTGAAGGCCGGAGATATTCACGACCACCAGGCGGCGGTGCTGCTCGGAGAGCTGGAAGAGCTGGAGCTTTGCGGGAATTTCAAGCCCTAAGTCATAGGTGCTGTTCACGCGCTCCATGATGTTGCGGTACTCGGGCTTGGCCGAGACGATGACGCCGTGCTGCATAAACAGCTTTTTCAGGTAGTCCACAGAAACGTCCTCGCGGGTGATCGTGCCCTTGCCGAGACCCGTGAGCATCGTGTTAGACAGATTCAGGCTGACGTAAACTTCTTCGCCGGTCTTGGGATAGCTCATAATTTGCCTCCATTAAAGTCTGCGCCGCAAGCGCGGCTGGGATTGATATGACATTTTTATGGTAGCATGGCGGAGCGGAAAATACAAGCGGCAGGTTGTATGAACTGTCGCTTACAAATTTGTCAGAATCGCCGCCGCAGCGGGATTTTCCTTGACAAGAGCGCGCGGCGCTGATACACTTTCCTTGTCTATTACGGGTGCGCACCTACCGGCAGTCAGGCGGAAGTCTGGCTGCCGTTTTGCATCCGGCATTTGAATAGGAGGGAATATTTATGGCTTACTTCTGGCCGCTCATTCTCGTTGTGGCGTCGAACACCGTGTATCACATCTGCGCGAAATCCTTGCCCGAGAGCGTTGATCCGCTTGCGTCGCTCACGGTCACGTATCTGATCGGCTCGATCTTTTCGGGCATCCTGTATTTTGTGACGAACCGCGGCGGGGCGAACCTTCTGCACGAATACAGCCAGATGAACTGGGCGCCGTACCTGCTCGGTTTCGCGGTCGTCGGTTTGGAAGCTGGCAGCATGCACGCCTACAAGGCGGGCTGGCCGGTCAGCGCGTTTCAGGTGTCGTCTGCGGCGGCCATCGCGACGATTTTGGTGTTCATTGGGTATCTTGTCTACCACGAGGCCATCACGGTCAACAAGCTCGTGGGCCTTGCGCTGTGCCTTGTCGGGCTGTTTTTCCTCAACAAATGAGTTGTGCCGCGGCTTTTGCCGTGGTATGATGGGGAAAACTTGTTTTAAAGAAGGAATTTTGATCTATGAAAGCTGCACGCGAATATCCGATCCTGACCGTCACCGCCAAGGGCACGCGCTGGCTCGAGAGCGGACATCCCTGGGTGTACGACTCCGACATCGCCCGCGAGCCGGACGAGAGCGAGTGCGAAAACGGCGCGCTCGTCGACGTGGTGTCGGAAAAGGGCAAATATCTCGGCACGGGCTTTTTGAGCCGCTTGAGCAAGCTCCGCGTGCGCATCGTCTCGCGCAACGCGAACGACCGCTTCGACGAAAATTTCTGGCGGCGGCGCGTACGCTACGCTTGGGACTACCGCAAGGCGGTCATGGATGGGCAGACCGGCTGCTGCCGCCTGATCTTCGGCGAGGCGGACGCCTTCCCGGGTCTGACGGTCGACCGGTTTGAAAATCTTCTCGTCACGCAGACGCTCTCGCTCGGCATGGAAAAGAGTAAGGACATGCTCTTCCCCCTCATTGTCGAGGTGCTGGAGCAGGACGGCGAGACGATCGACGGCCTTTTTGAGCGCAACGATGTCGTGCTTCGCGAAAAGGAGGGCTTGACGCAGAACAAGGGTTGGTTTCCCCTCCCCGGCAAAAAAACGCCCGAGAGCCCCATCACTGAAATTTGCGAGAACGGCGTTTTCTACCGTGTGGATGTCGAAAACGGGCAGAAGACGGGCTTTTTCCTCGACCAGAAGTTCAATCGCCTCGCCGTCGCGCACCTCGCGCACGGCAAGCGCGTGCTCGACTGCTTCACGCACACGGGCTCGTTTGCACTCAACGCCGCCAAGGGCGGCGCGGAGCATGTGACGGCGGTGGACGTGTCCGAGAGCGCCATCGAAATGGCGCGCGCGAACGCGGCGCGCAACGGCCTTGAGGACAAAATGGACTTTCTCGCCGCCGATGTCTTCGACCTGCTCCCGCAGCTCGAGGCCGCGCACGAAAAGCCCTATGACTTCATCATCCTCGATCCCCCGGCGTTCACAAAGTCTCGCCGCACGGCGAATAACGCCGAAAAGGGGTACAAGGAGATCAACCTGCGCGCGATGCGCCTGCTGCCGCGCGGCGGCTACCTTGCGACCGCCTCGTGCAGCCACTTCATGCCCGCCGAACGCTTTGAGCGGATGCTGCGCTCCGCCGCCGCGGACGCGGGCGTCGAGCTGCGGCAGATCGAAGCGCGCACGCAGGCAAGCGACCACCCCATCCTCTGGAACGTGCCGGAGACGGATTACCTCAAGTTCTACTTATTCCAAGTGGTATAAATTGATATAAAAAATCCCCGCTGTAAAAACAGCGGGGATTTTTTTGGTTGTTTATTTGTTTTCGTCAGTGTTTTCCGCGGAAGTATCCGGCGTTTCGGGCTCAGTCGAGGGCTTGTCCTCAGTCTGAGCATCTTTGCCCTTGTCCTCCGGCGGCATTTCGATCTTTTCGCTCGTCATCGAAATGTGCTTGGCAGGCGCTTCGATCACGCTCGGCTGCGAGGGGCGGAAGCCGTCCTCGCTCTTGCGCGTGGAGGCGTAGGCCTCTTCGACGGTCGAGGGATCGCGGCCTTCGAGGATAGCGACCATTTCGCCGCCCGTGATGGTCTCCTTTTCAAGGAGATAGGCGACGACCTTGTCCATATCCTCGCGGTTGTCGCGGATGACCTGTACGGCGTCCTTGTAGCACTCGTCGAGAATGCGCTTGACCTCGCGGTCCATGATGGCGGCGGTATCCTGCGCGCAGTCGAGGCCGTAGCCGCCGTCGAGGTACTGATTGCGGACGCTGCCGAGCGCGACCATGCCGACCGCGTCGCTCATACCGTACATGGCGACCATGTTGCGCGCGATGCTCGTCGCCTCCTGAATATCCTGCGAGGCGCCGTTGGTCATCGTGTTCATCACGACCTCTTCGGCCGCGCGGCCGCCCATCGAGACGGCAATCTTCGCCATCAGCTCATCGCGCGTGCGCAGGTTCGTCTTGTCCTCTTCAGGCATCAGGAGCGTGTAGCCAAGGCTGCCCTCGGTGTGCGGGACGATCGTGATCTTCTGCACGGGCTCGGCGTTTTTCTGCTTGTAGGCGACCATCGCGTGGCCGACCTCGTGATAGGCGACGAGCTTCTTTTCAAACTCGGTGAGGACGCTGCCTTTCTTCTCACTGCCCGCGATGACGAACTCGAACGCCGCGAGCATATCCTCCTGTGTGACGAGCTTGCGCCCCTTGCGCACGGCGCGGAGCGCCGCCTCGTTGGCGAGGTTGGCAAGGTCCGCGCCCACGCAGCCCGCGGTCGCGAGCGCGACCTTCTTAAGATCCACGTCCTCGGCGAGCTTGATGCCGCGCGTGTGGACCTGTAGCGTTGCTAAGCGGCCGGCGAGGTTCGGGCGGTCGACGGTGATGCGGCGGTCGAAGCGGCCGGGGCGCAGCAGCGCCTTGTCAAGCACCTCCGGGCGGTTCGTCGCGGCAAGCACGATGACGCCCTTGCTCGGGTCAAAGCCGTCCATTTCGGCGAGCAGCTGGTTGAGCGTCTGCTCGCGCTCGTCGTTGCCGCCGCCGTAGCGGCTGCCGTCGCGGGATTTGCCGATGGTGTCGATCTCGTCGATGAAGATGATGCAGGGGGCGACCTTCGAAGCTTCGGCGAAGAGGTCGCGCACGCGGCTCGCGCCGACGCCGACGAACATCTCGACAAAGTCAGAGCCGGAGATCGAGAAAAACGGTACCTTTGCCTCGCCCGCCACGGCCTTGGCCAGCAGCGTCTTACCGGTACCGGGAGAGCCGACGAGCAGCGCGCCCTTGGGGATCTTTGCGCCGATGGCGGTGTACTTCTCGGGATTGTGCAGAAAGTCGATGATCTCGACGAGCGATTCTTTCGCCTCGTCCTGACCGGCGACGTCCGCGAACGTGACGCCCGTGGACTTTTCCATATAGACCTTGGCATTTGCCTTGCCGACATTGCCGATGCCGCCGATCCCGCCCATGCCGCCGGACTTTTTCGTGATGAAGTTCATCAGCAGCATGAACGCGCCGACCATCAGCACCGTGGGCAGAATATAGTTCACCATGAACGTGAGGATCGGCGAAACGGGCGGCTGATAGGGCTTGGTGTAGGTCACGCCGTGCTCATCGCACAGGGTGATCAGCTTTTCCGTCGCGTCGGGAATGATGGTGGTGAAGAGCGTATAGTTCTGATCATAGCTCTTGCCGTCGGCGTCGGTGTAGGTGAAGCCGTCCACCGGCGTGATGGTGTATACGTTGTCGCCGACTTCGAGCGACTTGACCTTCCCTTCTTCCACAAGGTCGCGCAGCTCGCTGTAGGCGATCTCGCAGGACGACTCTGCCGAGCGCGCCTGCTCCAGCATCACCGAGAGATAGTTCACACCGATCGTCAGCAGCAGCGCCCATAGGACGATCGACCACATTCCCCCGCCGCGCCGGCGGTTCTTGTCGCCGCGGTTGTGGTTGTTTCTGTTGTTTTGCTCCATGATGTTCCTCCAGTCGGGAGACAGAAAAATGCGAAAATGCGCACTTTTTGAATTAGTGATTTCAACTATACCATATATAAGAAAATCGCACAAGTTTTCTACGGTGAATTTTCGATGAACTTTTGCTTTGCGCCCTCTTTATCTTGCCCTTGTTCTGTGTTATAGTTGCAATGGAGTATTCTATAAAAATTTGTCACAAGGAGAAATTTCTTTTATGGATAAGGAACGCAAGGAAAAGACCGCGCGCGTACAGGACGCGGAGGCCGACGGCATCATCGAGGGCCGCAACGCCGTGATCGAAGCGCTGCGCGCGGGCGCGACCATCGACAAAATTTTCATCCAGAAGGGCGAGACCGATAAGACGCTCGGCCACATTGCCTCCACCGCCCGCGCCGCGGGCGTGGTCGTCGTGGACGCGGACAAGCGCAAGCTCGACTTCATGTCCCGCACGCACGCCCATCAGGGCGTCATCGCGCTCACGAGCGTGCGCGAATATGTCAGTGTTGAGGATATTTTGAACATCGCGCGCGAAAAAGGCGAAAACCCCTTGATCGTCGTCTGCGACGAGATCTCCGACCCGCATAACCTCGGTGCGATCATCCGCACGGCGGAGTGCGCGGGCGCGCATGGCGTCATCATCCCCAAGCGCCGCAGCGCGGGTCTCACGAGCGTCGTTGCCAAGACGAGCGCGGGTGCGGTGAGCTATGTGCCCGTCGCGCGCGTGCCGAACATCCCCGCGCTTTTGGAGCAGCTGCAAAAAGAAGGCGTCTGGGTCTTCGGCACGGCGGCCGAGGGCACGAGCGACCTCTACTCCGCGGACCTCAAGGGCCCCGCGGCCATCGTCATCGGCAGCGAGGGCGACGGCATGACGAGACTGGTGCGCGAAAAGTGCGACTTCCTCGTCAGCATCCCGATGAAGGGCAGAATTTCGTCGCTCAACGCCTCCGCAGCGGCGGCCATCCTCCTCTACGAGGCGGTGCGCCAGCGCTTGGGGCAGTGACGGTAAAGAAGGAACGATATGGACCCCAAAGACCTTGAATTTGAAGAAACGCTCGCCGACTCGGAGCTGCTGCTGAAAAACACGGCCCGCAGCATGGACGAGGACGCGGAATTCACGCTCGAGAGCATTCTGGCCGAGTACGGCAGCGGCACGCCCGCCGCGCCTGAACCGGAAGAAAAAGCAAGCGAGCCGCCCGCGGAGGAAAAGCAGTCGGCAAAGGTCGTCCCCCTGCCGAAAAAGGCGGAGACGGCGAAAAAAACGGTGGATGAAACGGCGGATGAGACCGCCCGCATCCCCGTCATCCCCTTCCCCGGCGCGAAAAAGGCCGAAGAGCCGGTGGAAGCCGAGCCGGAAGAAACTCCCGAAGAAGAGCCCGCGCAGGACGACGAGCCCAAGTCCATGAGCTTGCAGGACGTCCTGGCCCAGACCGTGCAGGAGGCGCTCTCCGAGCGCGAGGACACGATCATCGAGGAGGAGCCGCCGCGCCGCGGTTTGTTCTCCCGCCGCAAGATGCGCGACACCGAGCAGCTCTACGACGACGCGGAGGAGGAAGAGGACGAGGAAGAAGAATTCGAAGAGCCCGAACCCGAGCTCCCCGAGCTGCCGCTGACCGAAACGCTCTCCGACTACCGCGCCCAGCTTTCGGGCGCGACGAAGGCGCGCCGTGGGGCGGGTATTTTCACGCTTTTGCTGTGCGTCATGGCGGTGCTGGAGCATTTTTCCATCCTGCCGGAGGCGTACACCGCTGATCCGATGATCCGCGCGCTGCCGCTGCTGGCGGTCGAGGCGATCGTCTGCGCCATCGGCTGGCGCATTTTTGCGGGCGCGCTGCGCTCGCTCAAACAGGGAAAAGTCACGTCGGGCTTTTTGACGATGCTTCTATGCCTTGTCACGCTGCTCGATACGGCGCTCTACGCTTTTCTTCCCGCGCGCGCGGCGCTGTCGCTGCCGCTGCCGGTGCTGGGGGCGATGTCGGTCTACTGCGCGCTGCTGGGCGAAAGCCTGCGTCTGCACGGCATGTATGACACGTTCCGCATCGCGGCCATCGGCAACGCGCCGTATATCGTCACTGTGACGGCAGGGGGCGCGGCCAAGCGCGTGGGCCTGCCGGGCGGATTTTCGAATTCTGCGCGCGCAAACGCTCCCTATTCGCGCTGGCAGAGCGTGCTGCTGCCGGTCTTCCTCGCGGCGGCGGTCGTGTTCGGCGTGCTCTCGACGCTCGAGACGAAGCAGAACGCGCTGCTTGCGTGGAACCTCTCGGTGATGCTCGCGAGCGCGAACCTGCTCGCGTTTCCGATGGTGTGCGCGCTGCCGCTCAAGCGCATCGCCGCGCGGCTTGCCAAAAGCGGCAGCGCCGTGGCGGGCTTTTCCGGCGCGGACGCCATCCGCCGGAGCAACTGCGTCATCCTGACCGATGGCGACCTGTTCCCGCCCGGAACGGTCACGCTCGGCGGGCTCAAGGTTTTCGGCGAGGAGAGCGGCAAGGTCATCTCCTACGCCGCGACGATGGCCCACGCGTCCGAGAGCGGTCTGAGCCGCCTTTTTGACAATCTTCTCGCCAGCGACGGCGGCTTCCGCGAGCAGGTCGAGGACGTCGACTTTTACGAAGAGGGCGGCGTCGGCGGCCGCATCCACGGCGAAACGGTGCTCTTCGGCACGGCGGGCTTTATGAGAAAGCGCGGCGTGAACCTGCCGCGCAACTTAGGCCTCAAGACCGGCGTGTTCCTCTCGGTCGACGGCACGCTCATCGCGGTGTTCGCCGTGAAGTACATGCCCGCGGAAAATGTCGACTGGGCGCTCCACGCCCTGCACCACAGCCGCATCACCCCCGTGCTCGCCGTGCGCGACGGCAACATTACCCCTGCGCTCTTAAAGCGTAAGTTCGGCACCGATGCGCGCGCGGTCTATCCCAAGCTCTCGACGCGCTTGGCGCTCTCCGAGCGCGGCGGCGGGCGGCCGTATGCGCTGCTCATGCGCGAAGGCCTCATGCCGTATGCCGAGGTCGTGCTCGGCAGCAAGCGGCTCTGCGCGTCCGCCAAGCGGTGCACGGTGCTTGCATTTTTAGCCGCCACAGCGTCGACCCTCCTTGCATTTTATTTAACTTTTGTCGGCGCATACAGCGTGCTCACGCCGCTTTCTCTGCTCATTTACGTACTTTTGTGGTCGCTCAGCGCGCTGGTCGACGCCCTGCTCAGCGACCGTTATTGACACTTCGAACGAAGAAAACGAAAATTTGCGGAAAAATATGGTTGTAATGGAGAGAAAAACATGATATCATTTCTGCATTGAGTATTATCCCATCTTATGGCGCGAGCCGATCTGGGATTTACGATTTTCGGAAGGAGACTGACCCATTATGAGTGCAAAAGACATCCGCAATATCGTGCTGCTTGGCCACAGCGGCAGCGGCAAGACCACCCTCGCCGAGAGCATGCTGTATCTCACCGGCGGCACGGACCGTCTGGGCAGAATTGCCGACGGCAATACCGTTTGTGACTACGATCCCGAAGAGATCCGCCGCCAGATCTCCATTTCTCTGGCCGTGGCTCCCGTGGAATACGACAGCTGCAAGATCAACGTGCTCGACGTGCCCGGCGGCTTCGACTTCGCCGGTGAGGTCGCGGAGGCCGTTCAGGCTGCCGACGCTGCCGTCATCGTCTGCTCGGCCAAGGCCGGCATGAGCGTCGGCGCGGAAAAGGCGTGGAAATATTGCGAGAAGAACTCTCTCCCCCGTCTGCTCTACATCTCCAAGACCGACGAGGAGAACTCCGACTACAACGCCGCGTTCGACACGCTGCGCGAGCGCTTCGGCAAGAACATCGCCCCCGTCGTCGCCCCCATCTGGGACGAGAGCAAGAAGGTCATCGGCATCATCGACGTGCTGCATAAGCGCGCATTCGAGTTCGGCCCCGGCGGCGGCCGCGTCGAGATCGAAGTGCCCGAGAACAAAAAGCCCGTGCTCGATGAGCTCTACGACGCGCTCAAGGAGTCCGTCGCCGAGACGAGCGAGGAATTTATGGAGAAGTTCTTCGCCGGTGAAGACTTCACCTATGCCGAGATGATCCATGGCCTGCGCCAGGGCGTCAAGGACCTGTCCCTCTTCCCTGTCGTGTGCGGCTCCGCCATTCAGGGCATGGGCACGCGCATCCTGATGGATACCATCGTCGAGCTTCTTCCCAAGCCGCAGGACGCCCGCGCCCTGATGGCCGAAAATGAGGACGGCGAGTTCTCCGAGTTTGTCGTCGCGCCCGGCGCACTGCCGACCGCGTTCGTCTTCAAGACCATTTCCGACCAGTACGGCAAGTACTCCTACGTCAAGGTGCTCTCCGGCTCCATCAAGCCCGATATGCCCATGGTCAACGCCCGCACCGGCGAGACCGAGAAGCTCGGCCGCCTGTACATCCCCAAGGGCAAGAAGTATACCGAGGTCAAGGAGCTCACCTGCGGCGACATCGGCGCCATCGCCAAGATGGACAAGGTCAAGACCGGCGATACGCTCTGCGAGCCGCGCAAGGTCGTCAAGATCGAGCCCATCCCGTTCGATGAGCCCTGCTACAGCGTCGCCATCGCGCCCAAGACCCGCGGCCAGGAGGACAAGATGGCCCAGGGCCTCAACCGCTTGAACGAGGAAGATCCGTCCTTCCGCGTCGTCAACAACGCCGAAACGCACCAGATGGTCGTCTCCGGCGCGGGCGACATCCAGATCGACGTGCTCGTCAACAAGCTCAAGAGCCGCTTCGGCGTCGAGGTCGTGCTCGACACGCCGCGCGTGCCCTACCGTGAAAAGATCCGCAAGACGGTCTCCAAGCAGGGCCGTCATAAGAAGCAGACCGGCGGCAGCGGCCAGTTCGGTGACGTTTGGATCCGCTTCGAGCCCAACGAGGAGAGCGAAGAGATGGTCTTCGCCGAGGAAGTCTTCGGCGGCAGCGTCCCCAAGAACTTCTTCCCCGCGGTCGAAAAGGGTCTGCGCGAGGCCTGCGTCCACGGCCCGCTCGCGGGTTATCCCGTCGTGAACCTCAAGGCCGTCCTTTACGATGGCTCCTATCACCCGGTCGACTCGTCCGAGATCGCGTTCAAGACCGCGGCGAACCTCGCCTACAAGGCAGCCATGCCCGAGGCGTCCCCGGTCCTGCTCGAGCCGGTGTGCGAGCTCAAGGTCACGGTGCCCGACCAGTACATGGGCGATATCCTTGGCGATCTCAACAAGCGCCGCGGCCGCGTCATGGGCATGACCCCGACCGGCAACGGCGAGCAGGTCATCGAGGCCGAGTGCCCCGAGGCAGAGCTGATGAGCTACGCCATTGACCTGCGCTCCATGACCCAGTCCCGCGGCTCGTTCGTGATGCACTTCGTGCGCTACGAGCAGTGTTCCGCCGACGCACAGGCGAAGGCTGTCGCTGCCGCAAAGGCGATGCAGGAAGCGGAATAATTGCTTCTGCACAGCAGAAAATAAGTAAAAAGAGAGGGCTTCTCGAAAGAGAAGTCCTCTCTTTTTCCGTGCATGGCGCGGAGGGGGAGCAGCCCGAAGAGACTGCGGCTTTTCCCCACACCGTGTGGGGCTGCGGATAAGGGGGATATTCTCTCACGTGAGAGAATATCCCCCTTGGACCCCAAGAGAACGCAAGGGGCTCTGCCCCTTGACCCCGCCATTGCGGGTTTGCAGCTTGAAGGGCTGCACGCGCTGCGCAGTGTGGGTGCGGTGTACATGGCTTCGCCATGAATCCCTGCGAATCGTTACAACTATCAACCGCGCCTTACTATCGTGAGGCGTGAGTGACGTTTTCTCGGCGGCAGACTGCGTGCGAAATAGCGGCATTGCTGCGCTCGCCGCATTGATGGGACTGGCGGTGAACGGAAATTACTGCGTACTCCTACAAGATGGGCAGAGCGGCACCCGCAAGGGGTGTACCGCATCCGTAAGGCGGCAGAGCCGCCAACGGCTGCGCAACAGCGGATGATAGGAGCAGAGGCAAATCGTATAGCAGCTTCAAACGCGGCAACGCCGCGCTATGGGCAGTGCAATCGGCAAGCATTGCAGCTCTTCGAGCTGCTCGCTTGCAATGGCAAAACCTTTCTCTTGGGGGATCAAAAGGGGGCCATTCTCTTTTTGTGAAAGAGAATGGCCCCCTTTGACACGCTCCCCTGCGCGGCACAGGGAAACGATGCAGCGCCATGCGCTGCAATTCTGCACTTTGGGACAAAAGATAGCGTAGCGGCGCTTTTTCGCCCTTTTCTCAGGTGGGTCACAGCTATAATGAGAACCCATCAGGGGGAGGTGTGCCATGGTCATCTACATAGAAAGCGTCTTCGCGTTTAACGTTCTCGTCGACTATCTGTTATTGTTCGGCGCAGCGCGGCTTGCCGGGCGGACGGTCGCGCGGCGACGGCTTTTATTCGGCGCGGCGGTCGGCGGTATTTATGCGGCAGTGCAGCTCTTTTTGCCGAAAAGCGTCGTTTTGTTGCTGCTTGGGCTCGCTTTGATGGGCGCGGCGGCGTATCGCGGCAGTGGGCGGGCGGTCAAGCTGACGCTGCTGTTTTTCCTTGCCTCGTGCGGCCTCGCTGGCGTGGTGATGCTCTTAGGGCAGAGTCTGGGGTCGATGGCGCGCCTTGCGCGCGGCGTGGTGACAGCAGACCTGCCGTGGGGCGTCTTCCTGATCGCGGCGGGGACGTCGTATTTGCTGCTTTCCGTCGTGTTCCGCTACGGCGCGGCGCGGACAGGGAGCGAGACGGCGGATGTGGTCATCGCCTATCGAGGAAAAACAGCCCGTGTGCGGCTGCTGCGCGACACGGGCAACACGCTCTGTGACCCTGTGACGGGCCTCGGCGTGCCGGTCATCGACCGTCACGCACTGGGAGACCTCATCAGCGAAGAAGAGACCGCGACGCTGCCGCATATTGCGTATTGCAGCGTGGGCAATGCGGATGGAACGCTGCCGCTGCTGCGCTGTGAAGCAATAACGGTTGACGAAATCAAACTCGGCTCGCGTGCCGTTGCCCTGGCGGAGCACCCGCTCGGCGACGGCGGTGCATATGCGGGACTGTGGTGCGAAGGATGCGAAAAGGGGGAGAAGCATGGAGAGCTTGCTCAAAACGCTGTGGCGTAGACTGCGCTTTTATCTCATCGACTGGGGGATCATCGCGCGGCGGGGGATCTTCTACATCGGCGGCAGCGATACGCTCCCGCCGCCGCTCGAGCGGGAGAAGGAAGCTGAGCTCATCGCGCGCATGGATGAAGGCGACGAGAGCGTGCGCGGCACGCTCATTGAGCACAACCTGCGGCTTGTCGCCTACATCGCGCGCCGGTTTGAAAATACCGGCATCAACATCGAAGACCTCATCTCCATCGGTACGATCGGGCTCATCAAGGCAGTGAACACGTACCGCAGCGACAAGAACATCAAGCTCGCGACCTACGCCTCGCGCTGCATTGAAAATGAGATACTCATGCACCTGCGCAAGACCGCGCCGCAGAAGTCCGAGGTCAGCTTTGACGAGCCGCTCAACACCGACTGGGACGGAAACGAGCTGCTGCTCTCCGACATTCTCGGCACCGACGAGGACCTTGTCTTGAAGCCCATTGAGGACGATGTCGACCGCCAACTCCTGATGGACGCGGTCGACAAGCTGACCGCGAGGGAGAGAACAATCATCACGCTGCGCTTTGGCCTCGGTGGACGGGAGGAAAAGACGCAGAAGGAGGTCGCCGACCTGATGGGCATTTCGCAGAGCTATATCTCGCGCCTTGAGAAGCGGATCATCGTGCGGCTGAAGAAGGAAATCCTCAAAATGAGTTGACAAGCGGCGCAAAAAACGGTATGATTCAGCGTGGAAATGCGAAGAAGAGGAGCAGTATCCGCATCTGAAAGCGAAGAGAGAGGGCGGCCGGTGTAAGCCCTTGTGCAGGATGTGGGGAAGTCGCCTTGGAGCTGCCGCGCTGAAAAGAGAGTAAGCCGGACGGGAACTCCCGTTACAGAGGCATGAGTGTCCGCACAATGCGGGAATCCAGGTGGTACCACGGTCATTGATCGCCCTGAGCAGTCAAAGCTGCTCAGGGCGTTTTTGTTTTCTGGAGGGAAGAATGGAACAGTATATCTTTGCGCCCACGGTCTGCGGGGCGGAACTGGAAGAAGAACTCGCCGCGGCGATCGAAAAGCGGATGGAGATATTTTCCCGCGCATCGCTCCCGGGAATGTGGAAAAAAACAGATGCGATGAATCGCTATGCGGCGCGGGGCAGCGGGCGGAAGGGAGTTTTACGCAAGATCCTTCCGTGGGTGCTGATCCTCGCGGGACTTTTTCTGCTGATTCCGGGATTGATGGAGCCAAAGGAGCTGCGCATGCCGCTTATCGCGGGTGCCTTCTTTGTGTTATTGGGTGTTTCAAGCCTTCTGAGGCAGCGTCCGGCGCGAAGAAAAGGCTCGTTCCGTCAGGCGGCGGCCGGAATGCTGCAAAATACGAGCGGACTTGAGGAAGCGAGCGTGCAGGTTGTTTTTGACGATGACGGCATGAAAGTTAACACGCAGGATAGCACGCGCATTGTGCCGTATGACGAGATGGAACTGCTCATCGAAACGCCGCGGCTGTATCTTTTGACCTACGGCGGGAGGGCGACCCTTTTGCAGAAGAAGGATCTGACGGGCGATACGCAGGCGTTCGTCGGATTTCTGAGCGCTCATGCGCTCAATGTGTACCAAACGGAAAATAGATAAGATCATTATTAGAGTTTCAAGATAGGAGAAAACCAATGAAAGAATTACCCAAGATCTATGAGCCCCAGCAGGTCGAGGGCCGCATCTATCAGATGTGGATGGACCACGACTGCTTCAAGGCCGAGCCCGACCCGGACAAAAAGCCGTTTTCCATCGTCATGCCGCCGCCGAACGTCACCGGCCAGCTGCACATGGGCCATGCAATGGACTCGACGCTGCAGGACATCCTGACGCGCTTTAAGCGCATGCAGGGCTACTCCGCCCTGTGGCTTCCCGGCACCGACCACGCGGGCATCGCCACGCAGATCAAGGTCGAAGAGGAGCTGCGCACCAAGGAGGGCCTGACGCGCTACGACCTCGGCCGCGAGAAGTTTTTACAGCGCGTGTGGCAGTGGAAGGAAAAGTACGGCAACCGCATCGTCGAGCAGCAGAAGAAGATGGGCGCGAGCTGCGACTGGTCGCGCTCCCGCTTCACGATGGACGAGGGCTGCTCCAAGGCCGTGCGCGAGACGTTCTGCGAGCTTTACGACAAGGGCCTCATCTACAAGGGCAGCCGCATCATCAACTGGTGCCCCCACTGCCTGACCGCGCTTTCCGACGCGGAGGTCGAATATGTCGACAAGCCGGGCCACCTCTGGTATATCCGCTACCCGCTCTCCGATGGCAGCGGCGATATCGTCGTCGCCACCACCCGTCCCGAGACGATGATGGGCGATACGGGCGTTGCGGTCAACCCCGAGGACGAGAAGTTCAAGCACCTGATCGGCAAGACCTGCATCCTGCCCATTATGAACCGCGAAATTCCCATCGTGGGCGACGAATACTGCGAGATCGGCTTCGGCACGGGCGCTGTTAAGATGACCCCTGCACACGACCCCAACGACTTTGAGGTCGGCCTTCGCCACAACCTCGAGGTCATCCGCGTCATCGCCGACGACGGTACGATCAACGAAAACGGCGGCAAGTACAACGGCATGGACCGCTATGAGTGCCGCAAGGCCATCGTCAAGGATTTAGAAGAGCAGGGCTACCTCATCAAGACCGAGCCCTACTCCCACAACGTCGGCACGTGCTATCGCTGCCACAACGACGTCGAGCCCCTCATCTCCGCGCAGTGGTTCGTCAAGATGGAGCCGCTTGCTAAGGAGGCCATCCGCGTCGTGAACGACGGCACGATCAAGTTCGTGCCTGAGCGCTTCACCAAGACCTATATCAACTGGATGGAAAACGTGCATGACTGGTGCATTTCCCGCCAGCTGTGGTGGGGCCACCAGATCCCTGCGTGGTACTGCGACGAGTGCGGCCACATCAATGTCAAGCGCGAAGACCCCACCGAGTGCGAAAAGTGCGGCTGCAAGCACCTGACGCGCGAGGAGGACGTGCTCGACACCTGGTTCTCCTCCGCGCTCTGGCCCTTCTCCACGATGGGCTGGCCCGATAAGGACGCAGCAGACCTCAACTACTGGTATCCCACGTCCGTCATGGTCACGGGCTACGATATCATCTTCTTCTGGGTCGCGCGCATGATCTTCTCCGGCATGGAGCAGATGAAGAAGGAGCCGTTCAAGACCGTCTTCATCCACGGCCTCGTTCGCGACGACAAGGGCCGCAAGATGTCGAAGTCCCTCGGCAACGGCATCGACCCGCTGGAGATGGCCGAGAAGTACGGCGCGGACGCGCTGCGCTTCAACCTCATCACCGGCAACTCCCCGGGCAACGACATGCGCTTCTACGTCGAAAAGTGCGAGGCGATGCGCAACTTCTGCAACAAGATCTGGAACGCGAGCCGCTTCGTGATGATGAACCTGACGATCGACCACGTCGAGCTGCCCGAAAAGCTGGAGCTTGAGGACAAGTGGATCCTCTCCAAGCTCAATACGCTCATCCGCGAGGTCACGGACAACATGGACGCCTTCGAGCTCGGCGTCGCGTCCGCAAAAATTTATGACTTCATCTGGGACAACTACTGCGACTGGTTCATCGAGCTGACGAAGAACCGCCTGAACAGCGACGATCAGACCACGCGCGAGAACGCACAGAACGTCCTCTGCTATGTCCTCATCGAGACGCTCAAGCTCCTGCACCCGTTCATGCCGTTCATCACGGAGGAGATCTGGCAGGCGCTTCCGCACGAGGGCGAGTTCCTGATGCTCTCCAAGTGGCCGGAGTACAACGAAAAGTTCAGCTTCCCCGCCGAGGAGGAGGCGATGCAGACCGTCATCGAGGCCATCACCGCCATCCGTGCACGCCGCAACGAGATGAACGTCGCGCCGTCGAAGAAGGTGCACTACACCGTCGCCACCGCGCACGCCGATACATTCAGCGCCGGTATCCCGTTCTTCACGCGTCTGGCCTCTGCCAGCGATGTGACGATCGTGCCCGCCGATGCCGCCATCGACGCAGACGGCAAGGTCGAGGTCGACACCCACGCTGCGCGCATCTTCATGCCGCTTGCAGAACTCGTCGACTTTGAAAAGGAGCTCGCACGCATCGCCAAGGAGAAGGCGAACGCCGAAAAGCAGCTCGCCGGCATCGAGAACAAGCTGAAAAACGAGGGCTTCCTCGCCAAAGCGCCGGAGGCGGTCGTCAACGGCGCCCGCGCCGATGCAGAGAAGCTCAAGGCGCTCATTGAGAAGCTCGATGCTTCCGCTGCGGCGATGAAAAAATAATTACTTTCCTTTAGGAAACGGATTTGGTTTCCTGCGCCGCGCAGGGGAGCGATTAAGGGGGCCATTCTCTCACGTGAGAGAATGGCCCCCTTGAACCCCCAAGAGAACGCGAGGGGAGGGCCCCTCGACCCCCGACATTGCCGGTCTGAGGCTTGAAGAGCTGCACACGCTGCGCAATCGGGTGCGGTGTACATGGCTTCGCCATGGATCTTCTGCGAGTCGTTACGTCTCTCAACCGCGCCTTACTACCGTGAGGCGCGAGTGACGTTTGTCTGGCGGCAGACTGCCTGCGGAATGCGGCATTGCTGCGCTCGCCGCATTGTGAAAATCAGAGCTCGATCTTGCCGTGTTTTTCCTCGTAGGCTTCGATCGCGTCGCGGATTAAGATCAGAATTTCGTTGTTTGCGCTGCGGCCCTCGTAGTCGGCAACGACGTGAAGTTTATGGAGCATCGTTTCATCAATGCGAATAGATAAGCTCTTAATAGCCATAGAAAAACCTCAAAATATAGTTATTGTGTATTTACAATAAGCTCGTTTTGAAGTATTATGCGTTTAGTAGATATATAATATATCTAAAATATGTTCGGAGGTTTTGCTATGACAGACTATCAGAAAATGTACTTGACCCTGTTCAACGATATCACCGACGCACTTGCTCAGATCGAAAAGCAAAATTACGGCGACGCAAAATCCACACTCATCGCCGCCCAGCAAAAAGCAGAAGAAATGTATATCACAGCACAGAACTGAAATAGCGGCAGCCCTGAGCGGCGAGCGCAGCAATGCCGTCAGCACGCAGTCTGCCGCCATGCTGCCGTCACACGCGCCTCACGATAGTAAGGCGCGGTTGCAAAATGTGACGAAACGTAGGAACCCGTGGCGAAGCCACGTACACCGCACCCGATTGCGCAGCGCGTGCAGCTCTTCAAGCCACAGACTGCCAATGTAAGCGGGGTCGAGGGGCAAGACCCCTCGTCCTTTCT
>OGJH01000354.1_pt1 | contig 56845 bp, 49 predicted proteins | sample 1572021 | NCBI WGS metagenome assembly OGJH01 (sample SAMEA2582098, study PRJEB24529) | metagenome | biome: Human gut stool | place: China | collected 2011
TTTCAACCCGACCATTTATATACCACCTATCGGTCAGTGGTAAACTTTCTCTATAAAAAGCTTAGCAAATCTTCCTTCAAAAGTCAATAGGTTCTACACATCTTTCACCAACTTATCAAAGAAATATATTTGCTATTATAATATGCCCAACTTTCCAAAAATTCAATCGTTTTTATTTTTTTCTTTTTGCTTTTTCTTATTGAACGCTCATCCATATGTATACATCCTACTTAATCAATTGAATCTCGCAGGATGCCGGTAATCCTTATGCTGCTTTCTGAAAACCCTTCTGAAAATTCTTCACATAAGCTACATACCGCAGTCTTTTTCCTTCTGCATCATAACACCAAGTTTCCGAATCATAGTGAAGCTCTTCAAGTATATCTTGCATAACCAATAGCCCATATTTCTCCATCATCTCAGCCAGAAATGTACAGCAGCGTTCAAATTCCTTGTTCAAAATATTCCTCCTTCCAAAGTTGCTTCTGCATCGTTTCTTACATATAAAATTGTAATTACTTCATATACCAATGATACAACCACAACTCAGAAAAAGCAATAATTCAAGCTCTTATAAAAATTTATTTTCTTATCATCAAGTTCGTCATTTGCCACAATAATTTTCCCATGTCCATGGCAAGATACGCATTAGAGACATCTCTGCCCCTAATGCACCTTGTTAGGGGAGAAAATCCCCTGAAACCCCTGAAAATTACCATGGCTATAATTTTTTCATATCCATTTTACCTCTGGCTATTGAAAAGTAATAGCCATTTCACAGTTGGATATGAAAAAGTCATAGCCACACTTCTGTGATATTTTCTATGGCTATGAAAATTTAATAGCCATTTTTGCCTTGGCTATTGAAAAGTGATAGCCATTTGGCAACTGGATATGAAAAAGTCATAGCCAGTATTTCCGATATTTTTATGGATATATGTAATGATAGCCTTCCTAATAATGGCTAGCCATATTTAATATCCACTTCGCAATTGGCTATTAAAAAATAATAGCCATTTCCTTGATAAATAATCCTTGATTGCATTTTCCCTTGTATCGTTAAATTAACAAAATCTTTTAATTCAAATGAAACAATTCTTCCACCAAACTAAATGTTTCTTCTATACTCCGATTTTCATCTCTTTTTATTACATTAAAACCAGATTTTTGGAACATCATGTATCTTTCCTGTGAATTAATTTTTTTCAGACATTCTCTGAAATTTATCATAGCCTCCTCAGGATTATCTTCTTTCAATAACAACTGATATAAAAACTGTTTTTCCTTATCTGGTCTTTCAAAAAATCTCTGCACAGAAATATTCGGATCTGCTAACATAATCAAAACATGATTTTCATCTGAAACCTCATGTAAAATTTCAATTGGAATATTAGTATCCACAAATATTTTTTTGTTTGTTCTGGAAACTAAATCCTTTAAAATTTCGAGTTCTAAGACAGTACATTCTTTCGTAACACCATTTACCCACGCCTCATATTCATCTGGAGTTCTTCTCACAAATTCACCCCAATCCTGTAAATCTCTTGTGTAATTAAGATTAGGAAACTCCTGAGCATCCAGCTTTTCTAAAAGTCTATCCTGATAATTTTCTTCGCAGGCAATTCCGTCATATTTTTCTGCCAGAAGTTTTACCATTGTGGATTTTCCAGCATATGCTGTCCCATTAATAAAGTATACGTTCTCAAACTTCATAACAATCTTACCACTCCCGTTTATCTTATAGACTTAATTATCATATCAATAACATCACCAACAGTAATATACATCTTGTCAACTATCTCAATTGCTTCTTTAAATAATCCATATCCACCTGCTATGAAAATATCATGATTACCTGCAAGTTCTAATGCTATTTCCTGTTGTCAATTCCTTTAACTACTTCTGTTCTCCTTTGATTCTCTATGGAATTTGACCATTTTTCCTATTACATTATTTTTTGAACGTGCAACTATTAATCCAATCATATTCTTCCCCATTCCTTTATAACAACAATAGCTCCTTGCCCCAAATAACATCTTATGATTCATTAATAATGTGTTGTATTCCTCTATGCTCAAGATTTCTCAATATCCGATGTGAATACTATTGGTGAATTGTGATTTTATCAATTTCTGATAAATCAAACCATTTGTATATAATTCCTTAATTTTCCATTGTTTTTTCCATATAACTTGTCTACTGATTCCTATGACATTAATAAACTCTGTTTCTTATCTCTGTGCCATCGCAATACCTTGAAAGATTATCACAAACAATGTCGCACAATAGATTTTCTGTAGCATCAAGATGTTTAAATGTAGTCCCTGATGCATGTGGGGTAATCATACATTTCGGATTGTTCCAAAGAGGATGATTTCCAGGTAATGGTTCCGGATTTGTGACATCCAATGCAGCTCCCCACAAATGATTGCTTCTTAACACATCATCCAAAGCCATACAGTCTATAAAGTTCCCACGACCAACGTTAACAATAATTGCTCCCTCTTTCATAGCATTTAGTCTACGATAATTCATATACTCCTCTGTTTCGCGTGAGTTTGGAATACATCCAATTACAACATCAACGTCAGGAAGATACTTTTCAGAATCCTCTAAAGTGCACAACTCATCAAAATATTCTCTATCCTTTGCTGTATTCCTGCAAACTCCAATACAATATGCATCAAAACCTGTAAGACGCTTTGCAATTGCAGAACCAATATCTCCAGCACCATATATTAATACTCTTGCATGATCAAGAGATTTTATAGGCCCTCTCTTTTCCCATATTTTCGCTTTTTGTTGCATAGTATAATCCTTAAAATTCAACATCACAGAAAGTATCATTCCTATCACAAACTGTGACATAACCATTCCATATGTACCGCTTGCATTCGTAAGAATCACTTTATCCTTCGGAAATGGCAAAGAACTTCTTGTGTATATATCTGTTCCCGCCCATGTCATCTGAATCATTTTTAATTTAGGACAATCTATCTCATAATTTTGTATTAACTCTAAGCTTGGTTGTCCGATTATTATTTCCGCTTCTTTCAATTCACTTTTTACTTCTTCTAAATCTGCATCATATGATAATTGTTTTATAGTAAAACTCTCTTTTAATATCTGTCGTATTTTTTCTATACTTGAATCTCTAAATGGTTCAAGTATCAATATTTTTCTTCTGCTTAAAATTCTATCTATGAATCTCTGTTTTCCTTCTGTGTAAGCAACTCGATCGTTTGAATATTTATCTTCTAACTCTTCCTTCAATCTTTGATATTCTAACGCCACATCATTATTCTCATTCAGATAATCTCTAAAATAAATGTAGTTATTCCACTCTGCACCGTTATATTTTACTACATGAATGTGATGTGTTCTTGTGTCTTTTTCAATATCTCCCACAACATATAATAACTGCCTGTCAACATCCGACCCCCGATAAACAATCCCCTCACACTGCAGCTTTTCGTTATACTCAAGTATTTTCTCAAAATTCTCCACACCAACAACAATGTCGATAATCGGCTTGGACTTAATATTTTTTATTGCTGTGCTTCCCATATGCTGTATATCAATTGCAGCATCACCTAATATCATCTTTATTTTTTTAATTGTCTGACTTGCATTTTCTTCCCACTGGATATCGTGTGGTACAAGCTGCACCATTCCTCGTTTTAATCCTAAAGGCATACACTCACTCTCTTTCTACGATTTTTTCCTAATATCTATTCTATCGTTCTATCACATCCTTTAATTGCATCCAAAAGCATATTTGTAGCATAATTCTTTTTCCTTTCTTTAGGATGTATACAATATCATATATTTCCACCTTTATTTTTTAAGAAATTATTTATTACCAAAAGAGGATTTAAGAGTTGTTTAACTCATCTTGATATCTTACGAAAAATACATCCAGTCCATAATGCACATAAGCTTACACCAACAATCATATGTATTCCAGAAATAATCATACTTAGTGTTCCTAATGGAACATAATTTCCGTATCCTACTGTACTAAATGTCGTTACACTGAAAAACAAGCACTTACCATAATCACGCACCATCTCCATTACTGGTGTATTTCCATTAAAAGAGTATTTTATAATTTCACCAGCAGCATCTATCCCGCTGAACATATATATAAATCCAAAAATAAACATAGAAATCAAAATTGTTCCCAATGTAAAAGAAGGACGCTCTCCATATCCACAAAGTACTAAGATAATGGCAGATTTAATCTTGTCACCCCTATGTAATGCTTTAAGTTCAGTTTTCTTTGCATGATAGAAATACTCACCTTCATAATCTGGATATCCATTTTCTGAAAATAATCTTGCAAAATTTCTGATTGTCTTTGACTTTTTCAAACACATATCATCATAATTGTTTGCTTTCCATCCAGACTCATTTCTTTTATCTGCATCTTTTCGTTTTGACTTAATCAAATAATCTATAAATGTATTTTCATTAACTGTTGTTAATCTTTCATCAATAAATGAAATATCAAGAATATCAGTTTTATAAATAATAAAATCCTGCAAATTACAATCTATCATTTCTGTACTACTTATAGCACAAGTATTCATAACAGAATATTGTAATGATGTTCGTTCAAATTTTGACAATGTAAAATTTACCCGTTCGAACAGTGTATTCTCTAACTCACAGGCTGAGAAATCTGCTACAAATATACAATTTTCAAATATAGTTGGGGCATAGTAGGTGTCATTAATCTCGTGATTGCCTTTTTCAATTACTGGAACAGAAAACATACAATTTTCAAAATTAACTCTCTCGAATTTTACATTTTTAAATTTACTTCCAGAAAAGCTACAATTTCTGAAAATTATATTTTTAATGTTACAGTTTTCAAATATGCAATAGTTTATGTGGATTCCTTGCACAACCAAATAATCATTTAAACTTAATGCTACTGGTGCTCCAATATCCCATGTAGTGAACGTATAAAAAATATAATCTGATGCTTCAAAATCAAATGTTATATTAGTGAAGGAATATTTTTCTCTTCCTTTTTTAATTTGGTTTGGGTAATCATCTTTGAAAAGCTCCCTATGATAATCATAGGCTCTTTTATAATTATTTTTAAGTCTCTTAACTTGTAATAATGTCATCTCCTCAATAACATCATATTTTTTCAAAATTCCACCTTCTTTCCCCAACTTACAAAAAAGCAAAACACGCCACTTTCTGACACTTATTTATCTTTTCTCGACATCAGTACAACCTTCTTACAATACGTTGAAAGTTATTTTTTATACTAAATAGAGAAACCGAAACCTTTTGCTAAAATGTTTATACTCCACTTATGTGAGGATAACCTTCATCCACTGCTATCAGTTACCATCTATACTGCTTTGTGTGAAAATGCAATCCATGTACTCCAATATCCTCACAAATCACTGATAATATCTTTAAAATCTCCTCTCGTGTAGAATCAAACCACATTTCCAAGTCTCTGTCATAAAAACAATACATTACTTCACCATCTCCATATGTAGAATATGCACCTGCTTCCTTTGCAATCCTTAATCGTTTTCTTAATGCAACTAACATATCACAAATTGTATCAAGTTTTTCTCTCCACTCTGGATTTACAATAGCTGATTTTCCTTCTGCCTTCTTTAGAATACTTCCGTCCCTTGTCCTAAGAACCCCCGTGTTCAATGCAATAATAGTATCCTCGATAGCCTTATCAAAATCCTCCATTCTTCCTTCTTGACATATTCTATCTTGGAATGCGGGTCTGTCAAAACATTGTATAAAGAACTTCAACAATTCTTTATCTCCATCCATTTTACTCACTACGGCTTCCTCCAAATCCAGAACCGCCATCTGTTCCGATAGTTCTTTCCATTTCTTCAGCTTGTGAATCGTATACCTTTTCACATCTGAATCTATTAATTTAGAACAAGACTGGCATAACCATATTCCGTTGTCAGAGGACTTTCTTTCCTCGGCTGTCATATTTTCATCGTATCTCGGACCTCCCTTAGAAGCTGCCGTAATATGGGATGCCACTCCTATATTTATAATTTCCGTTTTTTCCACCCCCGCACCACGTGTGGATTTTCTACAATTTGGATTACTACATTTCCATCCTACTCTATTTGCCAATAAATCCTTTGTAGCTTGTGAAAAATCATCTCTCATATACTTTCCTTGTATGATTAAAATTAGAAGCTATTAATCATACTATCCTTTCGTTTTTCTATATTCATAGTTTAATACAATTCAGATACTATGGACTTTTGAATTAACTTACTGTAGCTTGACTACTCGATCGGAATGTATTACCTATACCTTTATCTGAATTGTTTATCAGCTGGATGTTTCTGGAGTTTTTTCCTAAAGAGTACTTATTTCTATCAAGTCTACAATGATAATCGATTGTAGACATCATGGTATGTCCAAATCAAGAACTTTCATTTACATCTGCTTCAAAATAGTAATTTGTAAATGTATTTTAAAGCTATCCATACTTACTATTTTCTACTTGCTTGAACTCTGGTTGCAATATGCCAACTTACCCCATTATCTTTTGACCAAATTGATTCCCATACAAACGAATTTTGTTGAATATCTATAAAATTCCATTGCCAAATAGTCGTATCTGATTTATCTTTATTAATTCCAGTTTGGATAATTTGGCCATTTACCTCTTCTCCGATCAAATTATCTACTGCCCATTTCGATGCATACACAATATCCCATTTCCCCGATTTATCATATCGAGGCATACGGATTGTCGTTCCACATTCTCCCTGCTCATAATAATCCATACTTCCATTACTTCTAGGCCATATAAAAATATCCTGTATACCTGTTCCATCCAAAATATATGAAAAAATCCATTCACCATCAGATTCATCTTCTATATTCCCATTCTCATCGAAACATTTCATTTCAAAATTCCATTCTCCAATTAGTTTATTGTATGGTGACAGATTAACATTTTTATTAGACTTTTCTGCAACTAATCTATTTGAAAAATATTCCATGCTTATTACTCCTTAGTTTTATTGAATTAAAATTATATATGTACATTAAATTTCTATTCTAATGCACATACATCGATATAAAAAGATGCACATTATGTATTACTTGTTATCAAATAACATACTTTATTTTTATCTTATTTTTCTTTAAATCCTCCTCACTCCTCAATATATAGGAGGTTGCAACTCGCAAATCGCTTCAAATATCACTATATAATTTATGAACAATAACTAGCCTAAAAATGCCAGACAGATTTCTCCAACTGACACTTTATCCCTACACCATCCCAAAATGCTCCAGCGCATCTTTTATCGCCTTTTCTTTCTCCACCGGACACTGAGGTTGCTTGCTCTCTTCCGATTTCGGCAGGTTATAATTCTCCCCAACCTCTATTCCACATTTCCTCTTTACTTGTGAAATATACAGATTAGACACCTTCAAGCCATGCTCCTTCAGCACATACTCCTGAATTTCCTTATAAGTCGCCTTACTCTCAGCCGAAGTCAAATCAAGCTCATCCAATTCCAACTCCACCTCAACATAATCATCCGCTTTTCGTTGGGACAAAAGAACAACCGTCTCAACATGCCCCGTCCACCCGAACATATCCACTGGCTGACATTCCACAACGCGGTAGCCTTTCTTCTTAAAAAGCTGCAAATCCCTTGCGAGGCTTTCGGGACCGCAGGAAATGTATACAACCTTTGAAGGAGCCATTTTGCACACCGAATTGATAAATTTCAAAGAACTGCCGCTTCGTGGTGGGTCCATAAAGACAACGTCATATTTACGTCCCGAAGCTGCTTCCTTTTCCATATGTTCCCCCGCATCTCCTGCCATGAATTTCACATTTTTCAAATTGTTGAGTTTACAGTTTGTAAGGGCATCCTTTACTGCGTCACGGTTAAGCTCAACGCCCGTTACCGACAAAGCATTATCGGAAGCACAGATGCCGATAGTACCTATTCCGCTGTATGCGTCAAAAACATTTTCCTTTCCGGTAAGTGCGGCATATCCAATGGCGATGTTATATAGTTTCTCTGTCTGTTCATGATTGACCTGATAAAAAGATTTTGAAGATATGCGGAATCTTTTGCCGCAAAGAATGTCTTCAATATAGCCCTTCCCGTAAAGCGTTTCCTCCTTTTCACCAAGAACCATACTTGTACGCTTTGAATTAACATTCATTACGATTGTGGTGATTTCTGGATGCTCCGAAGTAAGAGCTTTGATAAAATTGCTTTTGGATGGGAAAATATTTTCACCAACCACAAGTGTAACCATAATTTCACCTGTAACTTCCGCCGTTCTTATGAGAATATGCCGTAAAAATCCTCGGCCGGTATCCTCGTTATAAGGTCTGTATTTAAAAGATTTCATCAGCTTTATTACAGTGGCAATGATGGCATCGGCTTTTTCATTGTCAAGCAGACACTTATCAATAGGTACTATTTTATGGCTTCCCGCCTCGTAAGTTCCGGCGTAGATATTGCCCTTTCTGTCACCACCCACAATGGCATGAACTTTGTTACGATAAAAATACGGCTCATCCATTCCGATAATTTTATTAACCTTGCAAAAAGGTCTTATAAGCTTCTCAATCATTTTCTGTTTATATTCAAGGCTCTCGCTGTATTTTTTGCCCATATGGACGCAGCCACCGCATTTGGCTGAATATCTGCATTTATTCATATCAGATTCCTTCCTCCGTAAATTCAGGTATAAAACTTTCCTTTGCTGTCCCGCCCTCTTGGATAAATCCGTTGGTAACACCGATGTCTATGGCATAATCCACCAGACGGTCATACTCTTTTTTCCGCACTTTACGGTTAAGTTCAGGGTATTTGTCCCCAATTCCTTCCATTGGTGTATACTGGTTCATTATACTTATATAAATATCATCCCTGTAAGTATCGTACAGATATTTTATCACATTTTTGCTGTCAGTAATACACCCCGGTAAAAGAAGATGTCTTACAATTACACCCTTTTTCATTATACCGTCATCATCGAATTCAGGCGTACCGGCCTGTCTGACCATTTCGCCGATTGCTTTTTTAGCAGTTTCAAAGTAATCCGGAGCTTTAGAATATTTCTTAGAAAGTTCCGAAGAAACATACTTAAGGTCGGGAAGGTAAATATCGACTAATCCCTCAAGACTTTTTATTGTCTCCACTGACTCATAACTCCCCGTATTATATACAATTGGCAGTGTAAGTCCATTTTTTTTCGCAAGAATGATACTCTCCCTGATTGACGGAACAAAATGGGTAGGCGTGACCAGGTTGATATTGTGCGCGCCCTTATTTTGAAGCTCCAGAAAAATTTCCGCAAGTCTTGAAACTGTGACCGGCTTGCCTACTTTGGATTCTGCAAGGACTGAATTCTGGCAGAATACACATTTCAGGACACATCCCGTGAAAAACACTGTTCCCGATCCACGGGTTCCCGATATACAGGGTTCCTCCCACATATGAAGTGCCGCCCTGCCGCACCTGATTTCACTGGTTTCCCCGCAAAAACCTTTCTCTCCGTTGTCCCTGTCAACCCTGCATTTTCTGTTGCAAAGACCGCATCCTGTATTTTTCAAAAAAACACCTCTGTTTACATTATTTTTACATTGCATAATCCAATATACCTATGATAATATTTTTAGAGGAATTCGTCTATAACGATTTCCGATGATATGCCCTATGGCATTACAAATTAGGAGGAAACAAATGGATAACAAACAAAAAGACGGCATTTACAATGCCAAGGAACTTGGCGCTCCTAAGACTGTCATTCTCGGACTCCAGCACATGTTTGCTATGTTCGGTTCAACAGTATTAGTCCCAATTCTTACCGGACTCAGTGTATCGACTACACTTTTATTCGCAGGGCTTGGTACATTAATTTTTCACTTTATCACTAAGAGAAAAGTACCTGCATTTCTTGGTTCATCATTCGCTTTTTTAGGCGGATATATGGCAATCGCACCGCTGCTTCAAGATGCTAACGGCAACTTTACCGTATCTAATCCCGCACTTCCATATGCGTGTGCAGGTGTTGCAGTTGCAGGTCTTGTCTATCTTATACTTGCACTTCTTATCAAAATTTTCAGTGCCAGCAAGGTAATGAGATTTTTCCCACCGATAGTAACAGGTCCTATTATAATTGCAATCGGTCTTACACTATCACAGTCAGCTGTAAACAGCTGCTCTAGCAACTGGTGGATTGCTCTTGTAGCTATAGTAGTAGTTATCGTATGTAATATATTCGGAAAAGGAATGATTAAGATTATTCCAATTCTTATCGGTGTAGTTGCATCTTATGCTGTTGCTGCAGTTACAGGTAATGTTGATTTCTCAGGAGTTAAGGAAGCTGCATGGGTTGGCGTCCCTATTGTAAAAGATTCAACCGTATTTTCCATTTTCGGAAAAGGATTTGACAGTTCTTTATTAATTACATCAATTATTACGATTGTACCTATTTCCCTTGCTACAATTGTTGAACATATCGGAGATATTTCAGCCATTTCATCAACAACAGGCATTAATTATATTAAAGATCCGGGACTTCATCGTACCCTCACAGGTGACGGCATTGCAACAACCGTTGCATCGCTTTTCGGTGCCCCTGCCAATACAACATACGGTGAAAACACAGGTGTACTTGCTCTTTCTAAAGTATATGATCCATTTGTAATTGAAATAGCCGCAGTTTTTGCAATTCTTTTCTCATTCTGCCCTAAATTTGCCGCAGTAATCAGTGCTATGCCATCTGCTACTGTTGGTGGTATATCCCTTGTGCTTTATGGTATGATTTCGGCAGTCGGTGTAAGAAATGTTGTAGAAAACAAAGTTGACTTTTCAAAGTCAAGAAATGTTATTATTGCAGCTCTTATCCTCGTTCTTTCAATTGGAATAAATTACAGTGCCGCAGGTGCAATAAGCTTTACCATTAAAGATGTAACAATAAGTCTTTCAGGTCTTGCCGTAGGTGCCATTGTCGGTATTCTCCTCAATGCAGTTCTTCCGGGCAAAGACTACAAATTTGAAGATGACGAACCTAATGATACAGGTGTAAATTTTCAGGTAGGTGACGATTTTGCCGAAGATTCAGGAAATGCAAAATAGAATAAAATAACTAAAAGGCAGGGTGTACGTTACCCTGCCTTTAATTTTTACCTTCCGGCAAATTTGGTTCCGATATAATTCATTATTACATCTACACATTTATCCCTGCCGATTCTGTCACTGTTAAGTGTCATATCGTAATTCACAGGATTTGTCCAGTAATTGCCTCCTGTATAGAAATTGTAATAATCAGCTCTGTACTTATCGGTCTTTTTAATAAGGTGATTAGCCCTTTCCTCTGAAATATACATCTTACTCATAACAGATTTTACACAGGCTGCTCTCGGTGCTTCAATATAAATACTTATTACATTATCAAAATTTTTAAGTACAAAATCAGCACATTTTCCGACGATTATACAGCTTTCGGTTCTCGCAAGTTCCCTGATAATCTCTGCCTGAATGTTAAAAAGATTGGTATCTGATACAAAAGCTTTTTCATGAGGCTCCAGCACATTACTAAAAGGGATTTTATGTAAAAGTTTGGCTACCTTGTTGGACCTTAATTTCTCATCACTGTCTACAAAAAGACTTTCGTCAATCCCGCTTTTGTCGGAAGCCAACGTAAGGATCTGTCTTTCGTAACACGGTATGCCAAGCCGTTCTCCTAATTTGGTGGCTATTTCTTTTCCGCCACTGCCAAAGCCTCTTGCTATGGTAATTACAAAATTATTCATAACAAAATCTCCCTTCTGTTTTTATTCTGCATCTGCTTTTAATACCGCATTCAACATAACGGTTGCACCCTCTGTACAATGTTCAGGCTTGGAATATTCAGGTTCGCAATGTGAAAGTCCGTCTTTTGACTGAACAAATATCATTGTTGTAGGAAGCATATATGAGGCAAACTGTGCATCATGTCCTGCTCCGGAATGAATATACTGATGGCTTACACCACATTCTTCTGCCGCTTCTTTTACATAAGATACCAATTTCTTATCCCAGTAAACCGTATCACGGTTCCATGCCTTTTCTACTTCACAGGTGCATCCTGCCCATGTCTTTCCGGCACAGCTCTTAACAATCTCAAGAACTTTCGCAAGGACTTCCGGCTTTTCATGTCTTGCATCAAAAGAGAAATCAAAGTAATCCGGTACGCAGGTATGTACGCATGGATGACATACTACCTCACCTGTTGTATATACAAGTTCAGGATAACCAAGTTTATCAATTTCTTCGTGAAGATAAACAAGTGCTTCAGATGCTGCAAGAAAAGCATCTTTTCTTTTTGGCATTGGGAATGTACCTGCATGGGTTGTCTGTCCGTAAAATTTAAGTCTGTAGTTAAACATTCCGAGTACACAATCAACAACGCCTATGTCATTGCCTGCATCCTCAAGGATAGGTCCCTGTTCAATATGTGTTTCAAACATATAAAGATACTTTTCAGGATTAAGACGGTATTTTTTATCCCCCTTAAAACCTGATTTTTCAAGAGCTTCACCAAATGTACTTTTATTATCAAGAATACTTTTTGATGCCATCATATCTTCATATCTGAACTTGCATCTGATATCCTCAGGAAGATAATCGTAGCATACAATTCCTGAACACATCATTGCAGGTGGATAAAGAGAACCCTCCTCGTTAGTCCATATCATTGCCGTAAGCGGATGTTTGTGTGGAATATTATTTTCAACTACTGTTTCAAGGACTTCCATAGCTGACATTACACCGAGGATACCATCGTAATTACCGCCGTTTTTAACGGAGTCGCAATGGGAAGCCATTACAATTCTTTTTGCATCTATATCCGAACCCTCAATTGTAGCATAAATATTTGCCACATCATCAATTTCAATAGTTGCGCCTATTGCTTTCATTCTTTTAATAAATTCGTTTCTTGCACTTATTGCTGCCTCTGAGAGGGAATATCTTGTAATTCCGCCGTGACCTGCATCACCGAATTTACTCATTGTACTTATTTTATCTTTCATTCTTTCAAGACTACATGTATACATAACTAACACCATCCTTAAATATTTACTCTTGTGCCTTTTGTGATTGCTTCAACAGGGCACACTACTTTACACAACTGACATCCGACACATTTTGACGGATTCATTACTACATTACCTTTTTCATCAATCCTGAGGGCCTGATGGCCTGCATCGTAACAGGAAAGATAACATCTGCCGCAGGATACGCATTTTTTTCTGTCAAACTTAGGATATTCAATGCTTTTTCTGTTTAAATTCTCTGCAGGAAGTATGTTAGGAAGTGCCTTTCCCACCATATCTTTTACCGAACCGTAACCGCTTTCCCAAAGATAGTTTTTCATTCCGTATATAAGGTCATCTATAATCCTGTAACCGTACTGCATAACGGCTGTTGTAACCTGTACCGTTTCACATCCAAGTGCCATAAATTCTGCCGCATCTTTCCATGTTTCGATTCCGCCCATGCCGCTTACCGGTATATCTTTTAGCATATCATTTGCTTTCATATCATGTATAAAACGTAATGCTATAGGTTTGACAGCTTTTCCGGAATAGCCTCCCACCGCTGATTTGCCTGATACATCAGGTCCCGATGCAAAAGTATCCAGGTTGATATTCATAATACTTTTTATTGTATTTATTGCCGCTATTCCCGTAGCACCGTTTTCAATCGCCGCAATTGCCGGAACTTCCATATTTGTAATATTCGGGGTCATCTTGGCAAGAATAGGAAGTGTTGTTCCTCTCCTTGTTGCTGCAGTATATCTGATAACCAGATCTTTGTTGGTTCCTACGTCACTTCCAAGACCCTCACCACTCATGTGGGGACAGGAAAAATTACATTCTATTATATCTGCACCTGCTTTGGTACACACATCTGCCAGATATGTCCATTCCTCTTCATTGCGTCCCATAATTGAGGCGATAATAACTTTTGCAGGGTAATGTTTTTTTAATTCTTTCAGATATGAGAGGTTTTCCTCCAATGTGTGGTCTGATATCTGCTCAATGTTTTTAAATCCGATAAAAGGATTATCTTCCTTTTCGAGCGTATCAAATCTTGGCGATACTTCTTCCGGAACAAAATTTCCTATTGTTTTAAAAGCTACACCTGCCCAGCCCATATCAAAGGCTTTGGCAACCATTTCGTAATTACTTCCTACTATTGATGAAGATAAAAAGAAAGGATTCTCACAGTGCACTCCACAAAAATCAATGGATAAATCTACATCCTCTGCATTATTTTCTGCGGAGGTAAGTTCTGAAATCACTTCACATATCCTTACGGGATTACCGAGTTTTAATCTGTTGCAATTCTTTTCACATTCTTTTGTCATACAGGTTTTACATGGGTTGTTGTGAGGAATAAGTTTCCTGGCTCTTGCCTCATCATTAAACCTGAGTGATCTTATTATTTCCGCTGCTCTTACCCCGTTAGGACAGGATTTCTCACATGGACCATTGAGGCAGAGAAAGCATCTGGATGTTTCTTCTTTTTCAATTATTGATTCATATGCCATTATAAAAATCCTCCTTTCATCTCACTTACTTTGCTGCTTTTCTCTTGATATACTTACCATCTCCCGGATTACCTACATATTCACCATTGTCATATACCAATTTTCCTCTTAAATATGTCTGTACAGGATATCCGTGAAGTTCTTTTCCTTCCCATATTGTATGGTCATAATCAGAGTGCATATTGCTTACGCTGATAGTAAAATCTTTGTCTTTGTCATAAATAACGATATCTGCATCTTTTCCGATTGCTATTGAACCTTTGTTTTCACATCCGAAAATTTTTGCCGGGTTAGTTGAGCATAACTCAACAACTCTTTCAAAACTCAGTTTTCCGCTGTTGGCTGCATCAAGCATATATGGATAAAGATTTTCAACACCTGCACATCCGTTTGGAACCTTTGTAAAATCATCCTTGCCCCAGTCTTTTTCATAACTCTGGAATGGACAATGATCCGTTGCAACCGTGTCAATATATCCTGCTTTGAGTGCTTTCCAGAGAGCATCCTGACTTTCCTTGCCCTTCATAGGAGGTGAACAGATAAAGTTTCTTCCGTCCTCCCTCTTATATACATCACAGGTAAATTCAAGATACTGAGGACAGGTTTCAACATATACCTTATGTCCTTCCTCTTTTGCCTTTATGCAGGCTTCAAGACCTTCTTTGTCAGCCATATGCACGATATAAATAGGAGTTTCAAGGTGTGATGCCCAATGTACAGCTCTTTTATCAGCCTCAGCTTCCACAAATTCAGGTCTGCTAAGGTAGTGGTACCATGCCGAAGTCTTACCTTCTTTTAAAAATTTTTCTGTGTATAAATCAATCAGATCCGGATTTTCCGCATGAACATTAATCATTGCACCAAGTTCTTTTGCCCTTAAAAGAAGTCTTGTAAGGGTTGCATCATCCACCATCATATTTTCTTTTTTATATACAAGAAAACACTTGAAACTTGTTATTCCTTTTTTAACCGCTTCTTCCATTTCATCAAGGATTGCTCCTCCGTTTAAATCGGTTATACAGCAATGAAAGGCGTAATCAACGCAGGCTTCCTTTGCAAGAACGTCGTTTTTTTCTCCACAAAGACCGAGAATTGTCTGTCCCTTATGCTGTACAGGATAATCAAAAATTGTTGTAACGCCGCCACATGCTGCAGCTCTTGTTCCTGAAAGATAACTGTCTGCCGAAACCGTTCCGCCAAAAGGCATCGCCATATGTGTGTGTACATCCAGTGCTCCGGGAAGAACCAGTCTGCCACTTGCATCAACTACTTTTTCTGCTTCAAACGGTAAATCTTTTCCTATTGCCACAATCTTTCCGTCTTTAACTGCCACATCGGCCGCAAAACTTTCTTTTGCCGTTACAATAGTTCCTCCTTTTATCAATAAATCCATAATCATTACCTCTTTTCTATAAGTAAAGAAGCCCCGGGATGTTATCTGCAGGGCTCCTTTGCCGGTTATATATGTAAATTATTTTGTGAAATTAGCTAACTTATATACAAGCAGCAGTCCTGATCTCTGGAATATCTGTGATACTTCGACAAGATTCATACCACCTGCATTTGCTACTGCAAGGTTGGTTACCCATGTAACACCGAAATCAACTGTTCCGTTATTTACGGCTGTTGTTTCTGAAATATCGCCGCCACCTGATACAATTTCAACATCAAGTCCGACTTCGTCATAGTAGCCTTTTGCTTTTGCCACATAGTAGCCCATGAACTGTGCATCAGGAAGCCACTTAAGCTGGATTGATACTTTGGATTTTTCTACATTAAACTTACCGTCGCAATCTTTAATTGCTTCCATAAATGATGTATCCCTGATATCATCAAGTGTCATATTAGCAAGCTTATCTGCTGCTGCACTGTCATCAAGTTTTACATACTGCTTTGCAATATCCAGTGTCTGCTTCATGGCTTCTTCATCCATGTTGCCTAACTCAGATACTTTATTGCCCTTCATATCTGTGGATACAAGTTTTTTAACTTCTGATGCCATAAATTTCTGATGATCTGCCGATACTGAAGAACCTGCTTCAAAACAAATCTCTGCTGCCTCTTCAGGGTCTGCACAGGCATCTGCCCATCCTTTTAATGATGCATAAAGAAATGCCTTAACTGTTTCCGGATTGTTCTTAGCAAAATCTTTTGTACAGAAAATCATGTCCTCAAGCATCGCAACACCTTCATCATTCATATCAATGGTGCCGACTGTGTCACCGTATTTGTAGCCTCCGTCATAGTCATTGATTACAAGACCATATTCGTTATAGGTCATTGCTGAGGCAAGTGTAATCGAATCATCATCAAAACCATCCATTGTAAAATCCTGACTTAAATAAGAAGTTGGAAGTCCATACTTTGCAAGTAATGCAAGTATCTCGTATTCATTTCCAAGTCCCCAGTTACCGACTTTTCCTTCTGCGGCAGCTGCTTTAATGATTTCTTCCGAGGTCATCTGTGTTTTCTGTTCATCTTTTGACTCTGCAGGAGTTGACACGCCTGTGTCTGATGTTGCAGGTGTCTTTTCACTTTTACCACATCCTGCAAGGCTTGCACCTATAAGTGCCAAACTACCTGTAATTGCTGCAAATTTTCTGATTCCTTTTCTCATAAATTTTTCCTCCTATAACTTAATATTTATTTAATCAGGAAGCACGATATCGTTTTCCCAAAAAAATCTTTTGAATAATCATAAGAACAACATACATCAGAATTCCTAATACACAGGCAACTGTTATATATGCCCATGCTGTTGAATACTGTGCAAGAACTATGTTTTCCCTGATTTTTCTGCCGACGCCTACAATGTATTCTGCAAAATATTCACTGACTATAGCACTGATTATGCTGGATGGCACTGCCACCTTCAAAGCTGTGAATATATATGGTACACTGTTTGGTATCCTCAGTTTAAAAAGAACTTTCATTCTTCCTGCTGCCACAGTTCTCATAAGATCTTCCGAATATGGTTTCAGCTCCGTAAGTCCTCTGTATGCGTTTATGCTCATATTGGCCATACTGACTATTGCTACCACAATTGTTTTAGCTACCATTGAACGGAAATTTGCATCACTGCTTACGTCCTTCGTCCAATTGGTCATTACAGGTGCAAGAGCTACAATGGGAATTGCGTTAAAAGCTGCCACTATTGTTACCCCGCTCTTCATCCAAAGAGGAAAGACGGAAGCGAGAACAGCTATCAGATAACCGGCTAATACACCAACTGCAAGACCGATTAATGCAACTGTCATGGTTGCTTTGATGTCAACTACAATCCTGCTCCAGTTCCCTGTGATAATATGACCAATTCGACTCGGGAGTGGAAGAACAAATGTGTTTGTATTTAAAATCTTATGGAGTATTTGAAACTGCCATAGAAGATAAATAACCAATCCTAATAAAACGGGTAAAAATATGCTTTCTGCTGCCAGAAATTTTTTATTTTCGTGAAGCCTCTTAAAAAGACTTTTCTTTCTTTTAATCTTTCCTGTCATGCTTTAGCCCTCCTTTTCCTCTTGTTAGGTAAAATAAGGATTTCAAGCCATCCCATAAGTCTGGAACTTAAAATACCGATTATCGCACTGAAAAATACGATTATCCAGAACACATATATTGACATCGCGTGTTTCAATGACTGGGATAACATACATCCCAGGCCTCCGTCCCCCTGAAGTGTGTCTACAAGGATTGACGCTGTGATTGCCATAGGTGCTGCAATTTTCAGTCCTGTGAAAAAATATGGAATTGAATATGGAATAAGAACTTTTCTGTAAATTGTGGCTTTGCCTGCCGCGTATGTATACATAAGTTCATATTTTTCTTTTTCTACCGCATTAAATCCTGCAAGAGTATTTGTAGCTACCGGATAGAATGTAAGTATTCCCGCAATTACAACACGGCTTACGTTAATATCTCCGGTTATTGATAAAATGATAGGTGCCATACCAAGTATAGGAATCATCTGGATAAGCATAAGATAAGGAAAAAGCAGTTTTTCTACTATTCCTGACATCTTCATGACAAGCGCTAACAGAAATCCGAATGCAGTTCCTGCAAGGAATCCGTATAAAGCTCTTAAAAGCGTCATTCCCGCACTTGAAAGTACAACCTGAAGTGCAGTTTTACCGCCTGCCACCTTTTTGTTGCTTATGATGGCTTCCCATATATTTTTGAGGTGGGGCAAAATATTTTCAGGCGTTCTTTTTGTCAAATCCATTTTTCTTGCACCCATTTCCCAGAAAAATACGAGAATACCAATCCATAAAAGCATTGATATCATTGTGGGTACAAAACTTGGCATTGATGATAATTTCTTTTTCATACGCTGCCTCCTTCAAAACTGTTTCTGACTTTCTTTACAAGTTCGTTAAATTCAGGTGATTCTTTCATGTCCAGATTTCTTGGCCTTGGCAGGTTAATATCAACAACTGCCGAAAGTCTTCCGGGATGTGGTGACAATACACATACCCTGTCTGATAAAAATACAGCTTCCTGAATGTTATGGGTTACAAAGAGAACTGTCTTATTTGTCTTTCTCCAGATTCTTAACAGATCTTCGTGAAGTTTTTCTTTAGTAAATTCATCCAGTGCCGAGAACGGTTCATCCATTAAAAGAATTTCAGGTTCAATAGAAAGTGCCCTTGCGATATTTACTCTTTGCTGCATACCTCCTGATAACTGTCCCGGAAAATGTTTGGCAAAAGCTGAAAGACCTACCATTTCAAGCATTTCCTTTGAACGTGCCCTTCTTTCTTTTTTTCTGAATCCCATAGTCTCTAACGGAAGCTCTATATTCTGTTCAATGGTTCTCCAGTCAAAAAGCACTGCACTTTGGAATACAAATCCGAATTTTCTCTGAAGTCTTATTTCCCTTGGTGTCATTCCGCTGATTCTTACTGTTCCTTCTGTAGGTTCAAGAAGATCTGCTACCATTCTAAGTAACGTTGTCTTACCACATCCGGAAGGACCTAAAAGGGAAATAAATTCACCTTTATAAATATCAAGATTAACTCCGGTAAGTGCTTTTACGTCATTTCCGCTGTTGTCTTTGAATGTCATTCCCAAGTCTTTAATACTGATTTCAACATTGCTCATAGCAAAACCTCCTTTATATTAAAAAAACGCCGGACATAGGATTCTCTATCTTACAGACTCCTTTGTCCGACGTTTGTATTTGCCTTATTTAGTATGTTTGAAGTATATCCAACTGATAATATGTTATCAATACGCTCCGGCACAAAACGTTTTGTGCTTCGGCACATATTGTTAAATCAGTTTCTCATATATTTCAATACAATCTGTTTTGGTTACCTGCTTTCTTGTGTTGGCAGGGCTTCCCGATGCAATGGCATCTTCCGCCATTTTCTCAATTACGGCATGGAACTTATCTCTGTCTATGCCATATTCTTTGAGTGTCGGTACTTCACAGGCTTCACATACCTCCGATAATTTTGCAAGGAACTTCTTTGCTGCCATTTCGTCAACATCATCCTTTGTTGCCACTCCGACTGCCCGTCCTAAATCCGCAAATCTCTCATATGCTCCGTCCAGTGCAAAACCGATACATTCCTTTAACAACATGGCATTTGACAATCCATGAGGTACATGAAACAATGCGCCTATAGGTCTGCTCATTCCATGCACAATGGTTACACTTGAATTATTGATACATATTCCTGCTTCAAATGCGGCAATAAGCATCTGATTCCTTGCCTTCATATCACAGCCGTTTTTGTATACACGCGGAAGATATTTTACAATACGCTTTACCGCAGATACAGCAAGATCATCCGTAAGATCACCAGCCTTAACCGATGTGTACGCTTCTACCGCATGTGTAAGGGCATCAAGACCCGTTGCCGCAGTAACGGTTTTTGGCATATCCACAGTATATTCCGGGTTAATAACCGCAGCCTCAGGGACAAGGCAGTCACCTTTTAACAACATCTTAATTCCCTTTTCCGTATCGGTTACAATCGTAAATTTTGTTGCCTCTGAACCTGTTCCCGCAGTGGTTGGAATTGCCACTATAGGTGGAACTTTTCCTTCAATAACTTTACCGTTATAATCACATATTTTACCGGGATTAACAGACATGGCTGCAATGGCTTTAGCTGAATCAAGAGGACTTCCTCCTCCTATCCCTATAAGGAAATCGCAGTTCTCAGTTTTATAGATTTCAAGTCCCTCAGCTATCATAGTATCCGTAGGTTCTCCGGTAATGCCGTCAAATACGGCATAATCCGTTCCTATATCATTTAATGCGTCCGTAAGACTTTTAAACATAGGAGATTTACCAATATGCCTTCCGGTTACAAGCAGCGCTTTTTTTCCAAAAGTGCCGATAACATTTTTTGCATCATCAAGGGCATTTTCTCCCGTAAAAATATAATGTGGTGTAACAAACTGTGACATATTGATAACCTCCGTAATAAAATTAAATTTCTTTATCTGTTTCTGATAATACTTCATCAAGTATAGCTAACTGTTCTTTAAGTTCATCCTCTGTAATGATGAGCGGTGGGCAGACAAAAATCATATTTTCGTGTGAATATGTAGAGAACCCTTTCGCTTTCAAAGCTCCTACTATCCTGCCCATCTTTCCTTCAGGGTCTTTGCCATATTCAACAAATGGTTCCTTGGTTGCCTTATCTTTTACAAGTTCAACACATGAGAACAGACCTATGTATCTCACATCACCTACACATGGATGTTTTTCTTTCATTGCTTCAAGTTCACTTCCAAGTACCTTACCGACTTCAGTAACATGCTCTGGGATTGATGCCTTGGTATAATAATTAACACAGGCAACACCTGCCGCACATGACAGAGGATGTCCGCTGTATGTAAGTCCGCATGAAAGTAAATGATCATCAAAATATGATGCAATCTTTTTACTTACCGCAACGCCGCCAAGAGGAACATATCCACAGGTAACACCTTTTGCAAAAGTAACAAGGTCAGGTACCACATCAAAATTCTGGAATGCGAACATCTTACCTGTTCTGCACCAGCCTGCCATAACTTCGTCGCAAATCATTACGATGCCAAACTCATCGCAAATTTTTCTGACTCCCGGTAAATATCCCTTAGGCGGAATAATAATACCGTTTGAACCTGTGATAGTCTCCATAACAATGGCTGCCACGCTGTCAGGTCCTTCATATATAATCTGTTCCCTTAACTTTGTAAGATAATATCCGGTTGCTTCCTCTTCTGACTTAAATTCAATTGGTTCCCTGTAAATATATGGGTCAAAAAATTTAACAAATCCAGGAATACCAGGTTCAAGAGGATACCTTCTTGGTTCACCTGTTAAATTACCTGCACCGAAGGATGAGCCGTGATAACTTCTGTATCTTGAGAAGATTTTTTTTCTTCCTGTGTACATTCTTGCAATCTTAATTGCATTTTCATTGGCATCAGCGCCTGCATTTGTAAAAAATACTTTTCCAAATTCCTCCGGTAAAAGATTGATAATCATTTCTGCAAGTGTTGAACGTGATTCAACTGCATAAGATGGTCCTACAAAGCAGAACTTGTCGACCTGTGCTTTAATCGCATCTGCAATATCCTTATTGCCAAAACCTAAATTAAGGTTTACAAGCTGTGATGACATATCCGCATAGCGCTTTCCGTCATAATCATAAAAATAAATTCCTTCTGCTTTCTCTACAGGGATAGGATTGAGAGCTCCCTGTTTACTCCAAGACTGTAATACATATTCTTTCTGTTTTGACTTTACTTCTTCACCATTCATAATGGATACCTCCCTGTAAATTTTTATTACAGGCATATTGTAATACGGTGAAAATTTGTTTCAATAAATCAAAACACAAATTATTTTGTGCTTTGGCACAAAAAACTAATTATATAAAGTCCCTGTATCTTGATTATATATAAGCTGTGTAATTATACTATTAAGTAAAAACGGAAGTGACGGATATGGCTGTTGAATTAGAAAGATTAATAAAAAAAGTAAGTGATTATGATATAAAACTTGAAGCCGGTAAGGGCGGTCTTCATAATGCTGTAAGCTGGGTTCATATGGTTGAAACCTCGGAAGCAACGACCTTCCTTGATGGCGGTGAAATTGCCTTTGTTACCGGTATCGGTACCTCAGGAGAAGATGATCTTCTCACACTTGTAAAGTCAATCTATAACAACAATGCCTCCGGTGTTATCCTGAATATAGGTCCGTTTATTGACAGGATTCCCGAATCCATCATTGAATTCGGCAATGAAAATAATTTCCCCATATTTTCTGTTCCGTGGAAGATACATCTTGCCGAAATAATTCGTATATTCTCATATACCATAAGCAAAGATGACCAGCACAATCTCGCTATCGCATCAGCTTTTAAAAATGCAATTTTATTCCCAAAACAGGAGGAATTGTATGTTGTTCCCCTTTCCCAGAACGGTTTTCTTCCAAATTGGAATTATCAGGTTCTTGCCATTGCCATTACCTCTGTGAAAAGCACTGTATTTACCTCCAAGGCGGATAATCTTTGCCTGTCATTGGAATCCTACCTTGCCCATAACGGCAACAAGCTTTTTGCGGTATTTGTTAATGATAACCGCCTTATCGTAATTCTTGCAGACCACAATGAAAGCGAGACCAAATCGCTTGTTGCCGACGTTAAAAATTTTTTCAAAACAACACTCTATAAAAACGAAGCTGTTATCATGGGACTTGGACGTTCTACCAAAAGTATCCGTTGTCTGTATAAAAGTTATAATCAGGCTCTTGCCATTGAACGCCTCCATATTAAAGGCAGGATTGACCCTGATCTGATTTCATATTCAGATATGGGCGTATACAGACTTCTCATAGGTATAGATGACCATGACATAATAACAGATTACTATAATAACATTATCAAACCGCTTGAAGATTATGACAATACCAACAACTCTGACCTTTGCACTGTCTTAAGATGTTACCTGAATCACAACGGAAGTGTAAAAGATACTGCCGATGAACTGTTTGTTCATCGTAACACCATTAATTACAAATTAAGCAAGGCTTCAGAAATACTTGACGTTGATTTATCTTCCCTTGAAGCAAGGGTTGAACTGTCACTTGGTTTTATGCTTCAGGACATGATTTAGGCACCGCTTTTATATATGCTATGACCAGATAAACCGCCATTGCACACCATACAACCGGCTCGCATATAATTACGCCATTATATCCCATATGTGGAATAACAGCGAATGTAAAAATCACTTTTCCAAACAGTTCAATAACGCTTGATAATATCGGCAATATTTTTTTGCCCATACCCTGTAATGAACATCTTAACGTTATAAGTATTCCCAGAGGAATATAAAACAGGACGTTGAATTTTAAATAATTCACACCTGTAGTCACAACAGTATCCACCTCTGAACCCGATAAAAATTTTACAAGTACAGGAGATAATAGCTCCAGTATAATAAGTGCAATCACACTCCATACCGTAGTAATAATACATCCGTACCTTATGCCCTTTCTGACACGGTCAGGTTTCTCCGCTCCCACGTTCTGTGAAACAAAGGTTGTAATTGATAATCCGACTGTAGTTATCGGCAATGTAGAGAATGCCATTATTTTTCTTGCTGCAGTATGTCCTGCAATAATGTGTTTTCCAAGTTTGTTAATAGACGACTGTAAAATAACCGTTCCCATTGATACAATTGAGGACATAAATCCCATCGCAAGTCCCTGCGCCCACAGTTCCCCGGAAAGCCTGCCGTCGTATCTGAAATCCTTTCTTCCGGGAAGATATTCCCTGTATTTTTTGAAAAGATATATCATACATAAAACTGCCGATGTAAATTCAGCTATTACCGTTGCAACTGCAGCTCCACGTATTCCCATATTTGCAACAGCAATAAAAATATAGTCAAGAACCACATTTATGGCTGTTGAAATTATAAGAAATATAAGGGGCATAAAACTATTGCCCATTGCCTTTAATATTCCCGAAAAGAGATTGTAAGACAGCATAACGCCCACAAATAAAGCAATAACCGAAATATAAGAATATGCTTCATCAATTATATCAGAAGGTGTCTTTAACACCCTGAGAAGAGGATATAATCCGAAAATTGAGCCAATCATCATAACCACGGTAACTATTACAGCTATTATAAAAGAGGATGCTATGGATTTACGTACCATCTCTTTGTCACCGGCTCCGTAATATTTGGCGGTTACAACACTCATACCATTTCCGACACCGACTGCGAATCCGACCAATAATTCAAAAATCGCCGCACATGCACCTATTGCTGCAAGAGATCCTTCATTTAAAGTATTACCGACTATGTATGTATCAATTGTATTGTAAAGCTGTTGAAAGAGATTTGAAAATAAAAATGGAAGTGAAAAAATAACAAGCGACTTAAATACATTGCCTTTTATTAAATCAATACTTCTGTTCATTAATCTAACGTCCTTTCCGTAAAATAGAAAAGAGTAACATCCACTGCAGATGTTACTCTTCATTGTCATAATTAAAACAGATTATTTTGTACCGAATATTCTGTCTCCGGCATCTCCGAGTCCGGGACAAATATATGCATTTTCATTAAGTTCTCTGTCCAAATTACCAACAAAAATCTTAACATCCGGGTGTTCTTCACTTAATCTCTTAAGTCCTTCCGGTGCTGCAATAAGGCACATAAATGTTATATCCTTACCACCCTTCTCCTTGATGAGGTTAATTGCATCTACCGCAGACCCTCCTGTTGCAAGCATAGGGTCTACAACAAATATCTTACGCTGGTCGATAGGGTTCGGCAATTTACAGTAATACTCATGTGGTTCATGTGTCACTTCGTCCCTGTACATACCTATATGTCCTACCTTGGCAGCCGGCATTAGTGTGAGAAGTCCTCCTACCATACCAAGACCTGCTCTGAGGATAGGAACAATAGCCTGCTTCTTACCTGCAATAACAGGACACTTTGCTCTCTCGATAGGAGTCTCAACATCTATTTCTTCTATCTCAAGTCCACGCAATGCCTCATATCCCATAAGCACGGCAATTTCCTCAACCAAAGCCCTGAATTCATTAGTTCCTGTGGTCTTCATCCTAAGCATGGTTATCTTATGCTTAATAAGAGGATGGTCACATATTGTAATATTCTCATTTCCGTTATACATAATTACTTCCTTTCCGTTACTCAATATATATAATATATTTTATAGCCTTAAGTGCTTTTTTTCAACCAAAAGATATTAAATGGAAAAACTTATCTTTTCTTTTTATGATACTCAATTTTTCTTGGCGAAATAAGGCATCTGTCTCCAAATCCGATAAGGTCCTGTCTTTTTTCTTTTATAAGGGCTTCCTTTACAAGTTCATAGTTAGATGGTTCTTTGTATTGTATAAGAGCCCTCTGCATTGCCTTTTCGTGAGGATTTCTGGCAACATACACCGGCTCCATCGTCCTTGGATCAACTCCGGTATAATACATACATGTGGAAATCGTTGACGGCGTTGGATAAAAATCCTGTACCTGTTCCGGCATATATCCGATATCCCTTACATATTCTGCCAGTTTAATCGCATCTTTAAGTGTTGAACCCGGATGTGACGACATAAGATATGGTACAAGATACTGTTTAAGTCCAAGTTCTTGATTAATATGCTCACACTCTTTAACGAATTTCTCATATACATCATTACCCGGTTTACCCATTAATTTCAGAACGTTATCCGACACATGTTCAGGTGCAACCCTTAATTGCCCGCTCACATGGTATTTACATAATTCCCTGATAAAAGTATGGTCTTTATCGGCGATGGCATAATCAAATCTGATTCCCGAACGTACAAATACTTTTTTCACCTTAGGTATTTTTCTCAATTCCCTTAAAAGGTTAATGTAATCCTTGTGGTCTATTTTCATGTTCTTACAAGGTTCAGGAAAAAGACATTGCTTATTTTTGCATGCCCCATGCTCCATCTGTTTACTGCAGGCGGGCTGTCTGAAATTGGCGGTAGGTCCACCCACATCATGGATATATCCTTTAAAATCAGGCTCTACAGTCATTGCCTTGGCTTCTTCAATTATTGACTCATGGCTTCTTGTCTGGAGTATACGTCCCTGATGAAATGTAAGGGCACAAAAAGAGCAGGAGCCAAAACATCCTCTGTTGCTTGTTATGCTGAACTTGATTTCAGAGATGGCGGGCACACCTCCGTCTTTTTCATATACAGGATGATACGTATTCATATAAGGCAGGGCATATACATCATCCATCTCAATCTGTGTGAGGGGTTTGGCAGCAGGATTCTGAACCAGATAAATCCCCTTGTCATAAGGCTCTACAAGTCTTTTACCTGTAAATGGGTCCGTATTCATATACTGTATATTAAAACTTCTTGCATAATTAAGCTTGTCCGCCTTAAGGTCTTCATAAGAAGGCAGCATCTCATAATCATACACATTTTCAATTTCTTTTGTCTTATATACAGTCCCATCAATAAATGTAACGTCTTTTACATCAAGTCCCGAATCAAGTGCTTCCGCTATTTCAACAATGGAATGTTCTCCCATTCCATAAGAAATAATATCAGCCTGTGAGTCAAGAAGAATTGACCTTTTAAGGCTGTCGGACCAGTAATCATAATGTGCAAGCCTTCTTAGACTTGCTTCAATTCCTCCGATTATAATCGGACTGTCTTTATATAATTTTTTTATAAGATTGCAGTACACAACCGTGGCATGGTCAGGTCTTTTTCCTATAACCCCGCCCGGTGTATAGGCATCTGTTTTTCTTCTTTTCTTTGAAACCGTGTAGTGATTTACCATAGGATCCATATTGCCGCCGGATACAAGGAAGCCAAGCCTTGGTCTGCCAAAAACATTTATGCTTTCCTCATTTTTCCAGTCAGGCTGGGCAATTATCCCCACCTTAAACCCTCTTGATTCAAGAACCCTGCTGATTATCGCAGGTCCGAACGACGAATGGTCAACATAAGCATCACCTATGACATAGGTAAAATCCACCTGTTCCCATCCTCTTTTCTTCATATCTTCCTTTGATATAGGTAAAAAATCTTTCATATAATCTCCATTCAGTCAAACATACCCAGACTGTCATAATACATAAGAACAAGCTTTGTTACTTCGTCATAGTTATACTCTGCTTTATAATAATTCATTGATGAGCCGGTTATTGTATCCTCAACCTTCGCAACCCAGTCCATTGATTCAAAAGTCCTGTCCTTTGCTACAAGCTCCTCAACATTTTTTTTATATACTTCAAAGTCATTTTCCAGAATAATCTCGTCAAAGTTATCCATGTTCTTATCGCCCGCAACATTCATATAATCATTCCAGATATATGCCGCAACACTTATATAACCCGCATATTGCAAAAAAAGATCATCGCTTTCAATACAGGTTATGAACGACATATAATTTGCTTCATCTTCATATATATATCCTTTCAGGTGGGAGAGCTCGTGGCACACCGTATATGCGTATGCCAGATCATTCATATACACGGAATAATTTGCTTCCATGGTAAAAGGATAATACTCTCCGATAAGTTCCTGCTTATATGCTATATAACTGAAAAGAAACGGCTTTGCACCGGGTGTATATCCACGGTATCTTTTATTAGTTCCAGCCATTTTTTTAACCGCAAGGCTGATTGCTTTATCTATATCCCCGTTATATACGGCCTCTCCATTTTCATTACGTTCTATCTGTTTTGAAAGCTCGTTGCATTTATTTACAATATAATCACATACTTCCTTTAACTCTGAAGTGCCGTATTCCCTGCATCTGTCACTTATTTTGGAACATCTGTAAAGAGCTGAGCAGTTAAGCGTCATAATAAGCCCCGTAACAAGTACAATAATTAAATTAACCTTATAGAAACAGACCGCTCTCCTTTTAAATCCTGTCTTACGATGTAAAAATATTAAAAGTATACCCAATACCAGTGCAGCAATTACTATCATCACTGCTGCTATAATCAGGACCCCGCCTACCGAAAAAGGAAAAATACCGGTTATGCGTCCATAGGTATTCGACCATACAAAAAAAATATTATCCACATAAAAATCACATACCGCCCTGATTCTTGCAAGGATATTACATATAATTATTACCCCGGAAAGTATAATAACGCTTTTCCAATAAGGTGTTAATTTTCTTTTGTTATTTTTTTCCATAAATCGTACTTTCTTAAAAAACTTTTATTTGATTATATCACAATTAATGTTATAATAGAATAACAAATAAAGGTATATGGAGGGTTATATGAGTTATACACCAAATTCCACAAGATACAGTGCAATGATGTATCGTAATGCCGGTAAGAGCGGTCTTAAGCTTCCGGCTATTTCACTTGGTTTCTGGCACAATTTCGGTAACTACAACAATGTCCAGGACATGAAGGCAATATGTTTTGCCGCATTTGACAACGGAGTTACACATTTCGATCTTGCAAACAACTACGGTTTTGAGGTAGGTGCAGCAGAAAGAAACCTTGGTCGTATCCTTACAGAGGATTTACATGCCTACAGAGATGAGTTGGTTATTTCCACAAAGGCCGGTTTTGAAATCTGGCCCGGTCCTTACGGACGTGGAGGAAGCCGTAAATATCTTTCGCTTTGTATTGATAAGTCTCTTAACAGAATGGGTATTGATTATGTTGATATCTTCTATCACCAGTGCATGGACAGGGATACTCCTCTTGAAGAGACAATGCTGGCTCTTAATCAGATTGTTCAAAGTGGTAAGGCTCTTTACATAGGTCTTTCCAACTATGACGGAGATACACTTAAGAAAGCAACAGCTATTCTTAATGACCTTAAGTGTCCATACATAGTGAATCAGAACCGTTATTCTATTTTTGACAGAACCATTGACCAGAACGGTGTCAAGGAAGCAACAGCCAATTCAGGCAAGGGGCTTATCGTATATTCACCGCTGGAGCAGGGTCTCCTTACAGGAAGATATCTTAACGGTACAATTCCTGCTGACAGCCGTATGGCTTCAGCCAGTCCTTTCCTTACAAGTGATGCACTTACTCCTGATATGTTAAGCAAGCTTACAAGACTTAGCGAAGTAGCTGCATTAAGAGGCCAGACTCTTTCACAGTTAGCTATAAGCTGGGCATTAAGGGATGAGAACGTATCAAGCGTTGTTATTGGTGCTTCAAGACCTGAACAGCTTCTTGAAGACCTGGGTGCAATTGGCAGTATACCACTTAATTTCAAAGATCTTGCACTTATCGACCAGATTGCATTATCATAAATAAAACATTATGCCTGTATCCCAAAGTTTTCTTTTGGGATGCGGGCAATTTTTTACAAGTTTCGTTGACATCATAATATGCATGTGCTATAACGTAACTAAGTTAAGGAGTACAATACATAATTAATAAGGCACATCATATAGTTTACTCCTCAACCATGGATTACATATCTGTGGTTTTTTTCGTCACAGAGAAGGAAGATTCATATTTAAAAAAGATACGTTGAATGTATCGAAAAAACTATTTTTAGGAGGAAACAAATGATGCAAATTAACAGTATTTCAAGGCAAAATGAGTTGTACACCAACTCAACAGAATCAAATGGACGGAATCGTACCATATCAGATACACCTTCATCCAAAGAACATATCGGTGTAGAGTATATCAAATCAGAGCATAACAGCTTTACTAACTATTCTAACATAAACAGTACAAGAGTAAATGCCACAAGTTCAACTGAATACACCAGAAGAAAGGCAAAACAGGCACTCAAGTACCTTGGATTCTACGCTGGACCCGATGACGATGATTTAAGCTCATCTGCTGCACAAAAGGCTATTATACGATTTCAGAAAGTATATGGGTTAAATGTTACGGGAACTGCCGACAGCAATACACTTATCAAATTAGACGTTGCGGGTAACTATAAATCAAAAGCTGCACAGGCATTGCAGAAAAGTTCAATCCCATCCCAGTTTTACATGGACTATTATGAAAAAGATAATTTTGCGAGAACATGGGCATTTCTATGCGTAGGCATGGGGTTAAGTGAAGCTCAGGCTTCCGGGGTTCTCGGCAATATCAAAGCTGAATCCAATTTTTCATCTGATAATGCACAAGGGTATGCTGGTGCACATAATCCTGATTATAAATATGATGTTAATGACGGAAAAGCCTACGGAATTATGCAGTGGAAATTTTATTCCCGAAAAAAGGGACTTCTTGATACTGCTAACAGTATGGGATTAAATACAAGTGATCTTAATGCACAATTAGCATTTATACGTGTGGAAAGCAACACAACCTGTAAGTCTGGCTGGGATGCTCTCAAAACTGCCAAAACGGTAAATGAAGCATCTGATTATGTTCTTCAGAAAATAGAAATAACAAGCGATTCATACATTGACCAAAGAAGACAATACTCAAATACCATATATAATGTTATGTCAAAAATTAACTACTTTATTTAAGGAGGAGTATAAATATGAAACCCCACAATAAATTTTTAGCACTTACCCTGACCGCATTAATAGCCTTATCTACTGTAGCATGTTCCAATAAAAAAGAAGCTCCGGGGGCATCTGAGGCTTCTTCATCCACAGAACCTGTTATCACTACCAAAGAAACCCCGGTAGAAACATTACCGGTCAAACCCGATAACAAGGATGCCATTGAAAAAATAAATGCACTTGATGTTCCTGAAAATATCAAAAAAATATTCACTGATAAAGGCAGATTTATCGATACAACACAACACGGTAAAGTAACCACACTTGAAAATTTTCAATATGGCGATAATTATGAAACACAATACATTGATACTATCGATTCGGTTCTTGCTGCAGATATTGATGGCGACGGAATTAATGAATTAATATTTGCAACCCCGGCCGGTAAAGAAACGTTTATATTACATACAGACAACACCTACAATAAAGTTACTTTATATAATCCATACACTTCCAGATTTATTGTGGCAGAAAAAGGTACTATGCAATTTTCCGGCGGTGCCAATTATAATCTTTATTATAAAATAACTTTTACGGATACCGAAATGCTGCAGGATTATATTGGTGGAGAGCGTGACGGAATCTACACACAAAAAGAAGAAGTTTCCAAAGATGAATATGACAAGTTCTTAGAATCATATCCTTTATACAACATGGACGATTGCTTTACAGAATTATCTTACGTTGTTGACAACGGTACAATATCCGGTAACAAAGATGCCATTGATAAAATAAACACTCTTGATATTCCTGACGGTATCAAAAAAGTCTTTACGACCCATGCCCGGTTTATTGACACCACATCCAACGGAAAAAGCACAACCCTTAAAGATTTTAAATTATACTCTGACAACAAAGAATATCCTATCGACTTAATTGCCGGAGTATATACCGCAGATATTGACAATAACGGAACCAACGAATTAATTTGCAGTATTCCTACATACCATAAAAATATTGTTTTTCTGACTAATAGCTCGGATAACGTCTTTGTATGTGATTTGGGAGCAGAAAATTTCACCCTCGCTGAAAATCAGGCAGTTTTGTTTAGTGAAGATTCAGGAAGCAACACATATTATAAAGTGGTATTTTCAGAATATAGCGGCACATATAAATCTTACCTTGCAGGTGAAAATAACGGTGTGTATACGATTGACAAAGAAGTATCAAGAGAAGATTTTGATAAATTACAGGCTGAATACCCTCTTTTATCAATGCCTTTTATAACCATTGATTTTACTGTAGAAAGATTATCTGTCAAACCCGATAACAAGGATGCCATTGAAAAAATAAATGCACTTGATATCCCTGAAAATATCAAAAAAGTTTTCACTGATAATGGTGAGTTCATTGATACTACCCATCACGGCAAAGTAACCACACTTGAAGATTTTCGTTATTTTCATACAGATGGCGAAAAGGCTCTTGATTACATTGACGGCATATATACAGCAGATATTGACGGTGACGAAATCAACGAATTAATATGTATTTTACCAACATACCTTACAGAACTTATATTACATACAGATGATGTCTCAGGTAAAGTTACTGCATATATACCTAATTCAACTAGATTTCAGGTTGCTGAAAAAGGAACTATTTTAGGAAGCAGTGGCGCCGAAGCAAATTCGTACTACAAAGTAACGTTTACCGATGATGAGATGCATGAAGATTATCTTGGCAGTGAATATTGGGGAACTTATAAAATTAAAAGTGAAGTTTCCAAAGAAGAATATGATAAATTCATAGAGCCTTACCCATTATATAAAATGGAAGACTGTTTCACCGAATTGTCTTTTACAATCAACAATGGTACTGCATCCAATAACAGCGACGCAATTACAAAAATAAATGCTCTCGATATTCCTGAGAATATTAAGAAAATTTTCACAGATGACGGACAATTTATCGATACTACACATAATGAAAAAACTACTACACTTAAAAATTTTCAGATATATTATGATAATGAAGAACGCCCTATCGATGCTGTAAACGGCGTCTACGCAATAGACATTGACGGTGACGGAATTAACGATTTAATATGTAAAGTTCCTACATACAATAAGAGTATTGTTTTTCTGACCAATAGCGAGGATGAGGTTTTTGTATGTGATTTGGAATCTGAAAATTTCACAGTTGCAGGTAACAGTGTTATCTTATTTAATGAAGGTATGGGAGTCAACACATACTATAAAGTAAGTTTTACCAGATTTTCCGGTATGGATAAATTCTACCTTGCCGATGAAAAAAATGGAATATATACAATCGACAAAGAAGTGTCAAAGGAAGACTATGAGAAATTACAGGCAGAATATCCTTTGTATAATATGTCAGAGCTTCACTCTGATATAAAATTTACTATCTGACATAAAAACAGCTATAGGAACACGGTAATCAACCTGTGTATGCCTATAGCTGTTGTTTTTTTATAATACTTTATCCAAAATCTCCATGGGATCATCAATAAATACCTTGGCACCTGATTCCTCAAGTTCTTTTCTTGTCCTGAAGCCCCAGAGTACCGCCACCATATCAAGTCCTGTATTTCCTGCCGTAGCTACGTCAACCTGTGAGTCTCCGACATATAACGTCTCATCTGTTGTTGTGTTAAGTCTTCTCATCAGGCTGTCAATCATACATCTGTCAGGCTTTGGAATTATGCCATCCTCTACTCCTGCAACTTCATCAATCAGACCTTCAAAATAGATTTCGTTGAGTTTGTCTGCTGCCGATTTAACTTTATTAGTAGCAATTCCCATTTTGATGTTATGTTTTTTAAGTTCACGCAGAAGTTCGATTATTCCGGGATATGGACCCGTTTTATCATTGCAGTGAATCTGATACACTCTCTTAAATTCATTAAAAACCTTGTCTGTATCGGCAATATCCGTATTGTCAGGTACTGCCCTCTCAATAAGCTTCCTGATACCGTTTCCTACAAAACATCGGATTTCCTCATGGCTTCTTTTAGGAAAGCCGTATGTTTCAAGTGCCATATTGGTACTGTCCATCAGGTCATCAAGTGTATTAAGCAAGGTTCCGTCAAGATCAAAAATAACTGTTGAATACATAATTAATTTCTCCTAAATATCAAGAACATGTCCAATATCTCCGTCTTCAAATACATACTTGCAATCAGGTACAGGGTCATTCTCAGGCGAAATAGCCGTTCTCACATAAAGCGCGTCCATTCCTACTGCCTTTGCCCCGGCAATGTCACTTGTACTGTCATTACCAATCATTATGCATTCTGTTATATCAAGATTATGCTTATTGATAAGTTTTTTATAAAACTCAGGATCCGGTTTCTTGCAGCCTTCATCTGATGATATAAAAATATCATCAAAATCATCCACAATACCTGTTTTCACAAGCTCCTGCCATGTAAATACACGCTGTGCATTAGAAAGAAGATATACTTTTTTCCCAGCCTTTTTAAGCCCGGTAAGTACCTTTTTGGTATTAGGATAAAGCTTAATCATCTTAGTTGTAATTATCCTGAACTGTTCTCCTGCTTTCCACACCTCTTCATCTGTGATGTCCGGTCTGTGCTTCTTGCATATTGCTTCAAATACAGGGATTATATCAATTTCAGGACTTGTGTATTTAGTCTTAACTGACGTAAGCCTGTTAACTTCATTATCATAAAGAGCTTTAACCTCACTTCCGGTATATGGCATGCCGTTGCCGGTAAGCCATGCGGCAAATTCTTCCCATGGTTCTTCGCTCCATTCATCCGTTCTGATATCTATAAGTGTTCCGTATAGATCAAAAATATAATTTTTATACATACCTTTGCTCTCCTTTTGTTTTCTGTCAAAGATTTTACCACAGTATTACTATTGATTCAAATTCTTTTTCATGTTACATTGACTACAAAATACAGACTTGAAAGGTACAGACATGAGTAAATATAAATACCTGTTATTTGACATTGATGATACATTAATAAATTTTGAAAAATCTTTCCATAATTGTGCAGCGAAGGTCCTTGAACTCGGAGGCTGTGAAGTTACCGGCAGAAATGTCCGACGTTTTAAAGAGCTTAATGACATTGTATGGTTTTCTTCAGGACTTGAAGATATATATGAGCCATATATTAAGGAAAATTATCACCGGCTCTATCACAAATATGTGGAAGATTCATTGGATAAAGCAATTAACGAATTTGGATTAAAGGGCAATTACGATGACCTTATGACCTGCTTTAACCATTCACTTGGCGAAGAAGCTCATGTTAATGAAAATGCGGTCAAAGTGCTTAATATACTTAAGGATAAGTATACTCTTGCCGTTGCAACCAACGGGCTTACTATAATCCAGCCTTATAAACTGACAAAACTTCCGAAAGTTTTCGATAAAATTTTCATATCCGAAGAGATGAATTGCATGAAACCCTACCCCGAATATTTTAAATACATAACCGGTTATTTTAACTGTCAGCCCGAAGAATGCCTTATGATTGGGGATTCTCTGGTTAATGATATCGGTGGTGCCGGAAATTCAGGTATTGACAGTTGTTATTATAACCCCGGATATCTGAAAAAAAAGGCTGAAATCCAGCCTGTATATGAGATTCATGACTTTGTCGAATTGCTTGACATTGTATAAAAATATTGCAATAATTATCTAAAGACTGCGTGACTGACGGACAATAGGAGAGCTTACTCCAGAGAAGCGCAGTATGTGGTTTGCCGACCGTCTGGGCACCGTCTGATTATCAGGCGGCATCTTATTTTTACGGAGGAATTATTATGTTAAAAAAATCACTGGCAGAAGAACTTAGTTCTACCACTTATCCGGGAAGGGGAATCGTTATCGGAAAGACTCCTGACGGAAAGAAAGCAGCTATTGCATACTTTATTATGGGAAGAAGCGAGAACAGCCGTAACCGTATTTTTGTAAAAGACGGGGAAGGCATCCGCACAGAAGCTTTTGACCCTTCCAAATTAGAAGACCCAAGTCTTATTATCTACGCCCCGGTAAGAGTCCTTGGCAATAAGACAATCGTTACCAACGGTGACCAGACAGATACAATTTATGATTTAATGGACAAGCAGTATACTTTTGAACAGGCTCTCAGAACGAGAGAATTTGAACCTGATGCGCCTAACTACACTCCTAGAATTTCAGGTGTACTTCATTTTGACAACGGTTCATTTAACTATGCCATGTCTATTTTAAAAAGTAATAACGGCAACCCAAAAGCCTGCAACAGATACACTTTTGCATACGAAAACCCGGTAGCCGGAGAGGCTCATTTTATACACACATATATGGGTGACGGCAATCCGCTTCCAAGCTTTGAAGGTGAACCAACACTTGTTGACGTTCCTGATAATATGGAGGATTTTGCAGACCTTGTATGGAACAATCTTAACAACGACAACAAAGTTTCACTTTTTGTAAGATATATCAATATTGAAGATGGTTCATACGAGACAAAAATAATCAACAAAAACAATTAATGTGAGGTATAAGATGAAAGAATTTGAATTAAAATACGGTTGTAACCCTAATCAGAAGCCTGCACGCGTATTTATGCAGAACGGAGAACTTCCTATTGAGATACTTAACGGAAAGCCGGGATATATTAATCTCCTTGACGCTTTCAACGGATGGCAGCTTGTGCGTGAACTTAAGAAAGCAACAGGACTTCCTGCTGCAACATCTTTTAAGCATGTATCACCTGCCGGTGCTGCAGTAGGTCTTCCATTAACTGACATAGAGAAAAAGATTTACTGGGTAGACGATATGGGAGAACTTACTCCTATGGCAAATGCTTACGCAAGAGCAAGAGGTGCTGACAGAATGTCATCTTTCGGTGATTTTATTTCACTTTCAGATGTATGTGATGTTGCTACAGCAAAATTAATCAAGCGAGAAGTTTCCGACGGAATTATTGCTCCCGGTTATGAGCCTGAAGCCCTTGAAATATTAAGTGCCAAGAAAAAAGGCAACTATTGTGTTATTAAAATTGATCCTGAATATGTTCCTGCTCCTATTGAACGCAAGGACGTATTCGGTGTTACTTTTGAACAGGGACGTAATGAACTTGTAATCAATGATGAGCTCTTTGCCAATGTTGTTACAGAGAACAAAGATATCCCTGAGTCAGCCAGAATTGACCTTGCCATTGCAATGATTACCCTCAAATATACACAGTCTAACTCTGTATGTTATACAAAGGGCGGTCAGGCTATAGGTATCGGTGCAGGTCAGCAGTCACGTATTCACTGTACAAGGCTTGCAGGTCAGAAAGCTGACAACTGGTTCCTCCGTCAGAATCCAAAGGTTCTTAATCTTCCGTTTAAGGACGGAATCGGACGTGCTGACAGAGATAACTCTATTGACGTATATATCGGTGATGAATACGAAGATATCCTTGCTGAAGGTACATGGCAGAAATTCTTTACAGAAAAGCCTTCCGTATTTACAAGAGAAGAAAAAAGAGCATGGCTTGACAAAATGGATAATGTCTGCCTTGGTTCGGATGCTTTCTTCCCATTTGGTGATAATATAGAAAGAGCACATAAAAGCGGTGTAAAATATATTGCACAGCCGGGTGGTTCTGTAAGGGATGATAATGTAATCGATACATGCAATAAGTATGGAATCGCAATGTGCTTCACAGGAATCAGACTTTTCCACCATTAATTTTAGGAGGCAGCTATGATTTTTAAATATGCTTTTGGAAGACCATTCAAAACAGATGCGGTTATTAAAAGCTTTCCACTGGTCAACTCTCTTCCTGACTACATTGAAATGAGTCAGGATAAGAAATCCTTTACTGCAAAATTGGGAGTAGATGATATTATTTACGGACTCGGTGAAAGTGTTCGTGGTATTAATAAGCGTGGTTTCAGATATATCAGTAATTGCACAGATGACTTCAGCCATACTGAAGACAAATCCTCTCTTTATGCCGCCCACAACTTTTTCGTGGTAGACGGCGAGGAAACTTATGGTATATATGTTGATTTTCCGGGTAAAGTATATTTTGATTTCGGCTATACAGACCTAGATACATTAACAGTTTCTGTGGAAGAAGCCAACTATGAACTTTATGTTGTAGAAGGCGATAATGTTATGGACATTATCAAAAAATTCCGTGAAATAATCGGTCAGAGTTATGTAGCTCCTAAATGGGCTTTTGGTTATCAGCAAAGCCGCTGGAGTTACAATACTGCCGATGAAGTAAGGGAAATCGTCAGAGGCTACAGAGATAACCACATTCCTATAGATGCCGTATATCTTGATATCGACTATATGGACAACTACAAAGATTTTACAGTCAGTGAAAAAGCCTTTCCTGATTTCAAAAACTTTGTATCCGAGATGAAAGATAACAATATCCACCTTGTTCCAATAATAGATGCCGCCGTAAAAAAAGAACGTGGCTATGATGTTTACGAAGAAGGTGCTGCAAAAGATTATTTCTGCAAGGATGAAGACGGAAACGATTTTATCACAGCTGTATGGCCCGGCAAATCTCTTCTTCCCGACTTTCTTAATGAAAAAGTCCGTGACTGGTTCGGCATGAAATACAAAAGACTTATTGATATGGGCATTGACGGTTTCTGGAACGATATGAACGAGCCTGCTCTCTTTTATTCCGAAAAGAACCTTAAAAAGACAATGGAAGAACTAAAAAAATATGTCGGTAAAGACCTTTCCCTTCAGGAACTCTGGGATTTCAAAGACCTTGTGAACGGTCTTGCCAACAGTCCTTCGGACTACAGAAGTTTTTACCATAACTTCAACGGTGAAAAGGTATGTCATGAAAGAGTCCACAACTTATATGGCTATTTTATGACAAGAGCGGCTGCGGAAGCATTCAGAATAATTGAACCTGATAAAAAGGTCCTTATGTTTTCCCGTGCTTCATACATTGGCATGCACCGTTATGCAGGTATATGGACAGGTGATAATTCGTCATGGTGGTCACATATTGAACTTATCATGCACCAGCTTCCTAATATGAATATGTGTGGATTCATGTATGTGGGTGCTGATACAGGCGGCTTTAACAATAATGCAACGGAAGACCTCCTGATGAGATTTACCGAGCTTTCAATGTTTACCCCTCTTATGCGTAACCATGCAGCCCTGGGTACAAGACCACAGGAATTTTTCCGCTACAAAAACATCAAAACGTTCCGTAACCTTGTTACGTTAAGATATGGCATGATTCCTTACCTTTACAGTGAATATCTCAAATCAGTTAAATTTAACACATTGATGTTTACTCCTTTGGGTATTGCTTTTCCTGAAGACAGAATCTGCCGTCATATTGAAGACCAGCTTATGGTAGGTGAAAATATAATGATTGCACCTGTCTATAAGCAGAATACTTTTGGAAGATATGTATATCTTCCGGAGGATATGACAATGATACGTTTCAGAAGTCTTGAAGACCGTGATGTTGTCCCTCTTAGAAAAGGTCATCATTATATCAATGTTGCCCTTCATGAAGTTCTTGTATTTGTCAGAAAAGATAAATTCTTTTTCACAGGTAAAGCAATACAGTCAACTGCAGAGCTTGAGAACAATGAATATACTTTCTATTGTGCTGACGGATACAAAGGCGAATATGAATTATTTACCGAAATTTATAAATCAGAACGTATACACAATTAATTAAAAACGAGATTCGCATAAAGTTTTGCGAATCTCGTTATTTTTAACTATGAGGTATAAAATTCTGCATATAATCATAGACGATTATATATGTCTCATCCGTATAATGTAATCCATCCATTGTAGTGTAATTGACGATTACATTCTTAAGATATGAATTAGTATCTATAATATGGACACTTGGTCCAAGTCCCGACAACATTCTGGCGTTAAAAGTATCTATATCGGCATTGGTAATATGGAACTTGCCGTCAGCTGCTTCTTCCGCTTCATTAACCGGATTAACAAGCATAAAATAAATCTGGCAGTCCATTGTAGCCGCCATATTATTAATAGCCGCTATATACTCGTTATATCTGTATTTCATATCATTAATTCCAAGTCCTATTATAAGAACTGTTGAAGAATCACATACACTTCTGATATTAGCCATATTAGCCATAAGGAAGTCATATCCTTCACCGATTTCACAGATAAAAGTCTCTTTACCGGTAATTCTGCCATATTTCTCAAGTGCCGCTTTAAGTCCTTTTGTTCTGGAATCTCCGACATATACATATTTCCAATTAACAGGAGCTGCTGTTTCCGGTTCTGTAACAGGCTCTGTAGGTGCTTCTGTCACCGGCTCTGTCACAGGTTCTGTCGCAGGTTCTGTCGGTGCTTCTGTAACAGGCTCCGTAGGTGCCTCACTGACATTCTCTGAGGTACCTGTCTCTCCGCCTGAAAGCGTTCCCGATACCTTATCCTGTTTTACAGACTCTATGCTGATATCATATTTAACCATATCATCCATATCGGTAACAATCTCATTATCCGATACTTTGTTATTTCCGGCAATCATCCTGTTATTATCAATTGACCCGACAGCCGCCACAAGTGCAAGGACTACAAGTGTCAGGACAAAAATACAACTTGATTTTCTTATCATAACTTTTTCCTTCTCTAAATATACCCCATATAATTACACATTTTCTGTAATTTGTCAAATCAAGGGGTTAAAGGACAGCTTAAATCATGAAATTATCTATAAGTCTTGTCTTACCGATGTATACCGCAATCGCAACCAGCATAGGCTTCTTAACCTTTGCAACAGGTCTTATTGTGATGCCGTCAACAGCCTTAACATAATCAATTTTTGCAAGTGGTTCTGTGTTAATAAGGTCTGTCATGGCTTTTGTGATAACGCCTGTGTCTGTTTCACCGTCTTCTACCATCTTGCGTCCAAGGTTTATACTCTTGCTGAGAATAAGGGCTGCCTTTCTCTCTTCTGCTGAGAGGTAGGTATTTCTTGAACTTTTTGCAAGTCCGTCAGCTTCTCTGATAATAGGGCATCCGATAATTTCCACATTCATATTGAGGTCTTCAACCATATGCTTTATTATTGCAAGCTGCTGTGCATCTTTTTGTCCAAAATATGCCCTGTCAGGCTGTACAATATTAAAAAGCTTATTAACAACTGTGCATACACCCCTGAAATGAACAGGTCTGCTTAATCCGCAAAGCTCTTCCGTAAGCACTGACATATCAACATAAGAGCTGAAATTTTCATGATACATTTCTTCAGGTTCCGGATGAAAGATCATATCAACGCCTAAGGATTCACACAAAGCACTGTCTTTTGCAAGATCTCTTGGGTAGCTTGCAAGATCTTCTGTCGGTCCAAACTGCATAGGATTGACAAAAATACTTACAACAACTCTGTCATTGCCTTCTCTTGCGGCTTTAATAAGACTTGCATGTCCTTCATGGAGATATCCCATTGTTGGGACAAATCCTATGCTTAAGCCTTCCTTTTTCCATTCTTTAACCTGGTCTTTAACTGATTTAACTGTTCCTTCTACTTTCATTTTATCTTTTACCTCTTTATTTTATTCATTAATAAAGTCAAAAATTCCATTATCTACTGCATAAGAATTTTCTTCAGCAGGGAATGAACCATCTTTTACTTCTTTAATGTAGTCATTAAAAGCATTAGTCATAAATTCTCCGGTATTAGCAAATACCTTTACAAATTTAGGCTTAAAATCGCTGAACATGCCTAACATGTCCTGATATACAAGCACCTGTCCGTCACAGAACCGGCCTGCTCCAATACCGATTGTAGGAATTGTAAGTTCTTTTGTTATAATCTGGGCAAGCTTTGTAGGTATTCCTTCAAGGACTACCATTGACGCTCCCGCAGCTTCAATCTTTCTGGCATCGTCAATAATTTTCTTGGCAGCTTCCTCTGTCTTACCCTGTACTTTAAATCCGCCAAACATGTTAATTGACTGTGGGGTGAGTCCAAGGTGTGCACATACAGGAATTGACGCCTTTACAATAGCCTCTATCTGAGGGCAGACACTTGCACCGCCTTCAAGCTTGACCATCTGTGCCCTGCCTTCTTTAATAAGTCTTCCTGCATTAATTACTGCCTGTTCGACAGAAACCTGATATGACATAAATGGCATATCTCCGATAACAAGGGCGTTCTTTGCTCCCCTGGCAACTGCTGCCGTATGGTGAATCATATCTTCCATTGTAACTGAAAGTGTGTCCTCATACCCAAGTATGGTCATTCCCAGGGAATCGCCTACAAGAAGCGTATCAACACCTGCATTATCCATTAATTTTGCCATTGAATAATCATAGCAGGTAAGCATTGTAATCTTATCGCCCTTCTGTTTCATATTCATAAGTGTAGTGACTGTTGTCATATAACAAATCCTCCATTTCTCTGTAATCTCTGTCAGAGTTTTTTCTTTTTGCAATTTCAAGTGCCTTACGGGATAATAAAATATACATCATTCTGTCATCGCCTTTAAAACAGCCAAGATGTTTTCTGACTGTGCTGACATCGTTACGCTCTAACGGTCCCGTAAGTGAATCCTCAAGGCTATTGTTTTCCAGATGTTTTAAATTATTCAAAGCAAGTGGATAGATTGCGGTAAGTGCATCCTCTTTAGAAAAACCACAGGCTGCAAGCTCATCAACTGCCGTCTCCATTAATCCCATCAAAAGATTGCTGGCAAATACCGCAGCTCCATGATACCTTGTCTTCATATCCGGCTGTATAAATATCACTTTATTGCCACACTGTCTTATCAGGGAAGCAACACAATCCCTGTGGGTATCCGGCCCTTCAATTGTAAATAACGTGGATGTAAGTTCTTTGTAAGAATCATATTTATTATTGATTGCAAAGAACGGATGAACTGAATAACCGGTGCATCCGGTTATGTCCGAAAAGATTTCTGATGATAGTGCCCCACTACAATGACAGATTATCCTGTCCGATATATCTGCCTTTTTTAAACTCTCCGCTACTTCTCTGATGTTTCCGTCAGTAACGGTCAAAAAAATAATATCGCATATGCCTGCCAGCCGTGTAATTGAATCAAACGCTTCTGAACAGGTAAATGCAGCGGCTTCCTCAGCCGATTTATAATTGCGGCTGTAATATCCTGCAACATCAAGTCCGTTGACGGCAAAATATTTTCCCAGGGTAAATCCTACTTTCCCTGCGCCAATAAATCCTATTCTCATACGCATTCCTCCGTTAAAGTCCTACTTGTAAAAACAATGTAAGCAATAAAAGCATATGGGTCAAAATTAATCAGGTACAGCTTCTTTCCGAATACCATCCTTGCATACTATATCATTTAATAAATAATAAATCAAGTTCGGTTATTATTTAATTAAATATCACACATAGATTGTTAATAATCTCCTCCTGTTCATAAATTCCGTAATATTTTCTATACACGTTATAGGCCCCCTGCACCCTAAATGTAATAGATATATTAAGCCTTATATCATCTTTAAATTCCGGATGAATGGTAAAAATACTTTTTTTTATCTTCTCCTCAATTTTTTCAGGAAGTACAAGTGCCTGATTGTCTGCAAACACAATATCAATCAGTGCTTTAGACGCAGACGTAGCATAAAAGAGTGTTCTTGTAAAACCTTCCGTATCAGAAAGAATTGTTTCAGGATTCTCTATATTGGAAAATACTTCATCAATTACTTCCTCCTGGATTGATGATGACAGATCATATACATCCTGATAATGGAGGTAAAATGTTGCCTTGCTGATTTCTGCTTTTTCAGTCAGTTCCTTTATTGTAATCTTTTCAAGAGGCTTATGTGACCTTAATTCAATAAATGCATTACGGATTGCAGCCAAAGTTTTTTTCATTCTTAAATCCATTTTATTATCCTTTTTCCTCTATGTGTCTATTAATTGACTAATTTTAAAAATAGCACGTTGTTTTTTAGACTGGTGTCTATTATCTTTATAACAGAAATACAGAATAAGTCAAGAGGTAAACAATATGGACAATTATGGTTTTTATACAGGAAAAATATTTGATGCCCACGAATGGCTAGGCGCCCATGTAGAGGATGACGGTGTAGTTTTCAGGACATTCGCTCCATCTGCTTCAGGTGTGGTTCTTCTTCATAAAGGCAGGGAAATCCCTATGAACTGCATTTCCGACGGCAATTTTTATGAAGTAAAAGTTGCTGATGCAGCCTGTGGTGACACCTATGAATACAGAATTTACCATCACGGAAGCCAATATACCGACCACTGTGACCCTTATGGTTTCGGTATGGAATTAAGACCTGACCATAAATCAATTATAAGGAATCTTTCCTCATACAAATTCAGGGACAGTGCATGGATTAAGAACAGGACTTCATGTATTAACGGTCCTCTTAACATATATGAATTACATGCCGGTTCTTGGAAAAAGAAAGGTGATGGCCCTACCGACTGGTATAATTACAGGGAACTTGTAAAACTACTCATTCCTTATCTTAAGGAAAACGGGTACAATTACATCGAGCTTCTTCCAATCAGCGAGCATCCATGCGATGAAAGCTGGGGTTACCAGAATACCGGCTTTTTTGCCCCTACAAGCAGATACGGCACCGCCGAAGACCTTATGTATATGATAGATGAACTTCACCGTAACAAAATCGGTGCAATACTTGATTTTGTGCCTGTGCACTTTGCTGTAGATTACTATGGTCTTGCCAAATATGACGGTTCTGCACTTTACGAATATCCTAACAATGACGTAGGTATCAGTGAATGGGGCAGCAATAACTTTATGCATTCAAGAGGTGAAGTCAGAAGTTTTCTCCAGTCATGTGCCAACTACTGGCTCCGGACTTTCCATTTTGATGGTCTCAGAATGGATGCAATCAGCCGTATAATTTATTGGCATGGTGATGAAAAAAGAGGTGTTAACGGTAATGCCGTTGATTTCATCAAATATATGAATCAGGGACTCAAGGACAGAAATCCGGGATGTTTCCTTGCTGCCGAGGACTCAACCAATTTTTCCAATGTTACCAAATCAGTGTCGGAAGGCGGACTTGGATTTGATTACAAATGGGATATGGGCTGGATGCATGATACATTATCATATTTTCAGATGTCACCGGACGACAGATATAACAATTACCATAAACTCACTTTCTCCATGATGTACTACTATAATGAAAAGTTTCTTCTGCCTCTCTCCCACGACGAAGTGGTTCACGGCAAAGCTACAATTTTACAGAAAATGTATGGTGACTACGATATTAAGTTTCCTCAGGCAAGAGCTTTTTATATGTATATGATGGTTCATCCCGGCAAAAAGCTTAATTTCATGGGTAATGAACTCGGTCAGTTCAGGGAATGGGACGAAAAAAGGGAACAAGACTTTATGCTTCTTGATTTTCCTATCCATAGGGCATTTAACAATTACATTGCAGATCTTAACAAAAATTATCTTTCCCACCCAGCTTTTTTCGGAAAAGAATATGATTATGACGGTTTTAAATGGCTGGACTGTAACTCCCCTGACCGACTTATGTACTCTATTCTGAGAGAAGATAATAAAAGCCGTATATTTGCAATATTTAACTTCAGCAAATATGAGCAGATTGATTACCGGATTGAACTTCCGGACAATAAGGGTGTAAATATCCTTATGAACAGTGATTGGAAATGTTATGGCGGAAATGCCGATGAAAACAATGTGTTCTGGCATATTGACGGCAACACATTAACCTGCACAATGCCACGCTTCAGTGCCGCATTATTTGAATTAAAATAAATCACTGAGAACATCCGCCTCCTGTTGTCAGATTTACAGGTCTGACTTCCGGATGGCGGTATGCCCTCAGTGATTTTTATATTTTATATATATTCAAAATATTCTAACATTTTTTTGTAATTATCCTGTGATAATCTGCAGGTCTCAGTAAGATATCCTTTTTCTGAAGCATACTCATTCAATCCTCTCCTGTAATATTCCTTTGCCGAATCTTCAATAACAAAAGGAGGAATATTGTTTTTAAGACATTCCTTAAACATTATAAGTCTCCCTACCCGTCCGTTACCGTCCTGAAAGGGATGTATTTTTTCAAACCGATAATGAAAATCAATTATATCTTCAAAAGTTATATTACTCATTTCCCTATAGTCTGTCAGTAACTTTTTTATCTCCGTAGGGACTTTTGACGGAGGCGTAGTTTCAACCATGCTTCCAATCATATTGGGACGCTTTTTATATTCTCCCACCGCAAACCATTCTTTCTGACTGTCCGTTGTTCCGCTTTTCAAAATATAATGAACTTTTTTAATTATTTCCTCCGATAATTCTTTATCTGCAACGGATAAAATATAATCAAAACATCTGAAATGATTTACGGTTTCAATAATATCATCTACTTTTTCATGTCCCTCTATATCTCCAATGGTATGTGTCTCGTATATACTTCTTGTCTGGTCCTCTGTCAATCTGCTTCCTTCTATATGATTAGAATTGTATGCAAATCTTATTTGTGTCTGATGATATAATCCTCCCTTTAATTTCATCTCCATTTCTTCCCTAAGTCTGAAAATGACAGAATTTTCATCAATATTTTTTTCATAAGATAAAATTGCACCGGGCTGGCAATCAAGATACTCACATATACTTTGAACTGTTGCCATTGATACATCCTCGTTTTTTGAAAGTTTGGCTAATGTGGCTGATGAAATACCGGTCTCATTTTTTAATTTTTCTTTTGATATTTCCCGTTCTTCCATTATTAAAAATAGTTTTTTATATGAAATCATTTTACCGCCTCCTAATATATATTATATTATATTATTTTACTTTAGTTTTGTAAATATTCACAATTTAGATATTTAAAGATATTTTTATAAAAAAAGGCTGCCCACACAATAGTGGAACAGCCCGTTTATTTTTTTATATTATCCTATGTTATTACACGGTAACAACAAGGAAAAATTTAATAAGGAATATAATTGAAATTATATAAGTAAGAATTGAAACTTCCTTAGCCTTACCTGTGAATAATTTAATTACTGTGTAAGCAATTAATCCTAATCCAATACCATGTCCGATAGATCCTGATATAGGCATTGAAATTAACATAAGTGCTACAGGAACTGTCTGTGTCATATCATCAAAGTTAATTTTCTTAAGACCACTAATCATAAGGATACCAACATAGATGAGCGCTGCTGATGTAGCGGCAGGTGGAATAATTGCTGCAATAGGTGCAATAAACATACATGCAAGGAAAAGAATACCTGTTACCAAAGCTGTAAGACCTGTACGTCCGCCGGCTTCAACACCTGAAGCTGATTCTACGAATGTTGTAACTGTAGAAGTACCTGTTGCAGAACCTGCTACTGTTGCTACAGCATCTGCAATCAATGCCTGCTTCATGTTAGGCATCTCGCCATTTTCATCAACCATACCGGCTCTTGAAGCTGTTCCTACAAGAGTTCCGATTGTATCAAACATATCGATAATACAGAATGTAATTATCAGCGTAATTGCTGTAAACCATCCAATTTCAACAAATCCTGAAAAATTGAACTTGAATAAGGTTGTCTCCGCCATATCTGCAAATGGAGGTACAAAAGAAGCACCCTTAAGTGATGCAAATGGATTAGTATCAAGGAAGATAGCTTCGCCTGCCCAGTAGATAACACAAGAAGCAAGCATACCAAGCAAAACGGCACCTTTAACTTTCTTATGAGCAAGTATAATGATAACAAATAATCCGATAAACATTGTCACTACAGCTAAAACCATTGCTGAGTAACCTGAGCCCATTGTATCTCTTGCAAGACCCGGTGTTAATGAACCGAAAAAGTCTCTCATTACATAGAAAGGGCCACCCTTATCACTATAAATACCCGCATTAGAACCAAAACCAATGTTCATAAGCATAAGACCGATTGCCGGAGCAATACCAAGTCGTACTCCCAAAGGAATTGCCTGGACAATTTTCTCACGTATATTAAGTACAGAAAGAATAAAGAAAATAATACCTTCAATAAGGATTATGCAAAGTCCAGCCTGAAATGACTCAGTGTAAGTTAATCCCGTAATTGAAACAATATTACCTACAACAACAGCAAAAAAGCTGTTAAGTCCCATACCCGGTGCAAGGGCAAAAGGCTTGTTGGCAAGAAATGCCATTACGAACATACCGATTGCAGAAGCAATACATGTTGCGAGGAACACACCGTTCCATAACTCTGTTCCACCATTGGCACCAAAAGCCGTTAACAGGTTAGGATTTAATGCAATGATATAAGCCATTGTCATAAATGTGGTAAGACCTGCAACTATCTCAGTACGAACAGTAGTACCATTCTCTTTGAGTTTAAAAAGTTTTCCCATCTCTTCCTCCTTGGAATTTAATCGAGCGCTAAAATTATGCACTCCTCATTTTAACATATTAACGTATGTTATTTCAATATTTTTTCGTAACATTCCGGTCTTCTGTCTCTGAAAAGTCCCCACTCAAGTCGCATTGCGGCTATTTCATCAAGGTCAAATTCCTGTAAAAGAATGTCATCGCCTTTTCTTCCCGACTCACAGAGCAGTTCGCCCGTAGCATCAGTAATAAATCCGGAACCGTAAAACTCCAGTGAAGAACTCTGGTTTCCGTTGGCATCACACGGCGTTACTTCTTCAAGGCCGTATCTGTTGGCTGCTATAACAGGAATAATATTAGCTGCGGCATGACCTTTCATAACATTACGCCAGTGCTTCATGCTGTCACAGTTAAGGATAGGTTCACTGCCAATCGCCGTAGGATAAAATAAAAGCTCTGCCCCATTAAGTGTGAGACACCTTGCTGTTTCCGGAAACCACTGGTCCCAGCATATACCGATTCCTATCTGTCCGTAAGTTGTTTTAAATGTCACAAATCCTGTATTTCCCGGAGTAAAATAAAATTTTTCCTGATAAAAATGGTCATCCGGAATATGTGTTTTCCTGTAAATTCCAAGTATTTTTCCGCAGTCAAGTACCACAACAGTATTATACAGAACATTCCCGTCCTTTTCATAAATACTCAATGGCAGAACAATATTTAGTTCCTCAGACACAGGCAGAAAATGTTTTACTGCATCATTATCCTCAACCGGTTTTGCAAATCCGTAGTACTCATATCGTCTTTCCTGGCAAAAATATTGTCTCTCAAAAAGTTCAGGAAGCAGAATAATTTCTGCTCCTTTTTCTGCGGCAGTCCTTACAAGTCTGTCTGCCGTAAGAATATTTTCATTAACTTCCCTGCTGCACTTCATCTGAATAGAAGCAACACATACTTTTCTCATTATTTTCCTCCTTTAGGAATCTGTTGGGTAATGCAATGAATATTTCCTCCTCCAAGCAAAATCACATCTGCTTTGACAGGGCATACCGTCCTGCCGGGAAATTCCTTTTGCAGAATATTCACAGCTGTTTCATCATTAACATCACCAAATTGTGGAACAATAACACTTTTATTGGATATATAGAAATTAACATAGCTGGCAGCCAGCCGTTCTCCTGCTTCTCTCACATCCTCGCCTTCTTCAAACACATATCCTTGGAGGTCACTTTCTTTAACAAGAACAGGAGTTGAAGGAACCGGCAGTTTAACAATCTCAATAGCTCTTCCCATTGCATCTTTTTGTTGTAAAAGATATTCTTCACATCTTCTGCTCATCTCATATTGAGGATCATTTTTATCATCAGTCCACGCAAGCACTACTCTGCCCGGTCTTGTAAATGCACATATGTTGTCAACATGCTCATTAGTCTCATCATTATATATACCGCAAGGGAGCCAGAGAACTTTTCTGCCGCCGAGTGTTTTAAGAAGTATATCCTCAATCTCATTTTTGGTCATTGAAGGATTACGGCCCTTGCTTAAAAGACATGCTTCCGTAGTAAGAATTGTGCCTTCTCCGTCGCTGTGAATCGAACCGCCTTCAAGTACAAAAGGATGGGCATCAAAAATCATATCTCCTGTATACTTTAAAAACCCGGAAGCTACCTTGTCATCTTTGTCATAATGCATATAAAGCCCGTCAAAGCTGCCTCCCCATGCGTTAAATTTCCAGTTAATTCCCATTCTGTTGCCTTTATCATCAACAACATAGGTAGGTCCCACATCTCTTGCCCATGCATCATCGCTTTCTATAATCACAGCCTCCATATTTTCCTTAAGACTGTTTTTAACTTCTTCAATATGACTTTCATCCGCAAGCATATATACTTTTTCACTTTTAGCAATGGCTTTGGCAACTTCCATAAAAGCTTTTTGGGCATCCCTGCCGTTATAAGGCCAGCTGCCCTGTCGCACGGGCCATATCATAATACAGCCGTCATGGGGCTCAAATTCACCGGGCATACGGTAATTTTTTATTATACTATAGTCCATTATCTATGAAAGCCTTTCTTTAAAGTCATTATATCCAAAAGATTTTATCAGACGGCAATCCCCGTTTCTATCCATTGAATATATGGACGGAAGCGGTATACCGTTAAATGTATTATTTTTTACCATGGAGTAAATCGCCATATCGCAAAAAGTCAGGCGTTCGCCAATCTGAACATCATGGTCAAATCTGTAATTGCCAATAATGTCCCCGGCAAGACAGGTATTTCCGCCAAGCCTGTAGTCAAATTCTTTTTCCGGAGTCTCTATAATGCTTCCTTCTGATAATGGTGGTGTGTACGGCATTTCAAGCACATCCGGCATATGGCAGGCCGCACTTCCGTCAAGAATAAGGCAGGTTATTCCGCTGTTTTTAACCTTATCAAGCACCGTTGTGATAAAATAACCTGCATTAAGTGCAACCGCTTCTCCCGGTTCAATATATACTTTGACATTATATTTTTCTTTTATATGGGTAATACAGTCACATAAAAGCTCCACATCATAGTCTTTTCTTGTAATATGATGTCCACCGCCAAAATTTACCCATTTAACCTTCCTAAGAAGGAAATCAAACTTTTCTTCAACAACATCAAGTGTTTTCTTCAAATCATCCGAATTCTGCTCACAAAGCGTATGAAAATGGAGTCCGTCAATTCCGGTTAAATCTGCATTTCTAAGCAGGTTGGCAGTCACACCAAGGCGGCTTCCTTTTCCGCAAGGGTCATAAATTTCGTGTCCATTCTGCGTTGAAAATTCAGGATTAACACGTATTCCTATGCTGACGTTTCTGCATTTTTCTTTGTGTTTTTCTAACTGGGATATGGAATTAAATACAATATGGTCACATATTTTTACAAGTTCATCCATATCCTCATCTTTATATGCCGGAGCAAAAACATGGTTTTCCCTGCCCATTTCTTCTCTGCCAAGTCTTGCTTCATAAAGTCCGCTGGCAGTTGTTCCCGATAAATACTTTCCAATCAGCGGATACAAGGCATAATTGGAAAATGCTTTCTGTGCCAGAAGCACATGGCAGCCTGTTTTATTCATAACATCCGCAAGAACTTTGCAGTTTTCCTCTATGATATTTTCATCTATAACATAGCAGGGTGTTGGTAACTCGTTAATTTTCACTTCATAACCTCGCCGATTATTCTACAGTTGCAGGATTCTCATCAACGACCCAAGGAAGTCCGAACCTGTTAAGAGCCTCCATATATGGATCCGGGTCAAACTGTTCAGTGGTGAATACGCCAGGTTTTTTCCATATTCCCTGACATACAAGCATTGCTCCAATCATAGCCGGTACTCCTGTAGTATAACTGATTGCCTGACTTCCCACTTCCTTATAACATTCCTGATGGTCACAGACATTATAGATGTAAATTGTCTTTTCTTTACCATCTTTAACTCCGTTAAAAATACATCCTATATTAGTTTTGCCAACTGTTCTCTCTCCAAGTGAAGCCGGGTCAGGAAGAAGTGTTTTAAGAAACTGGATTGGAACTATTTCCTGTCCATTATGCATAACCGGTTCCGTTGACAACATTCCCACGTTTTCAAGACATTTCATGTGGGTAAGGTAGCTCTGTCCGAATGTCATAAAGAAACGGATTCTTTTTACTCCCGGAATATTTTTAGCAAGGGATTCTATTTCCTCGTGGTGCAGAAGGTACATATCTTTCATTCCTACCTGTGGGAAATCATATTCCCTCTTAATGCTCATGGCAGGCACTTCAATCCATTTGCCGTTTTCCCAATAACTGCCCGGTGCACTTACTTCCCTTAAATTAACTTCGGGATTAAAATTAGTTGCAAAAGGATAACCATGGTCGCCACCGTTACAGTCAAGAATGTCTATTGTATGGATTTCATCAAAATAATGTTTCAGGGCATAAGCTGTATACACACTTGTTACGCCGGGATCAAAACCGGTTCCAAGAAGTGCGGTAAGTCCGGCATTCCTGAATTTATCTTCATAAGCCCACTGGTAGCTGTAATCAAAATATGCACTGAAGCCTTCTTCTTTGCACCTTTTTTCATACTTTTCCCTCCAGACTTTATCCGTTGTATCCTCCGGTTCATAATTAGCAGTGTCAATATAATCAACGCCTGCTTCAAGGCATGCATCCATTATTGTAAGATCCTGATACGGCAATGCCACATTAAGAACTGCCGTTGGTCCATACTCTTTAATAAGTGCAACAAGCTCTTCAACATTATCTGCGTCAACTTTAGCTGTTGTAATTCTGGTTTTAGTATGTGGTGCAAGTTTTTCTTTAACCGCCTCACATTTTGAAACCGTCCTGCTGGCAATACAGATATCCGTAAATACCTCACTGTTCTGACAACATTTTGCTATTGCAACTCCTGCAACTCCACCGCATCCGATAATTAATAATCTAGCCATTCTCTTTTTCCTCCTGTTCTAATAAATCCTCAACATATTTTGGCAGCATAAAAGCTCCAAGGTGAAGATTAGTTGTGTAATACCATGTTTTAAGATGTCTTTCTTCCCATCTTTTTGAATCAAAATCATTAAGCGGGTGATATTTTTTACTGGCAAAACCAAACATCCAGTAGCCGCTGGCACATGTAGGCACATGCGCCTGATATACCCTGCTTATAGGAAAGCTTCTGTATACTTTCCTGTGCATTGAACGGAATGCTGACTCGTCTTCATCAAAGAAGGGGCTTCCATGCTGATAAACCATTATTCCATCTTCCTTAAGTGCCTGATAACATATTCCATAAAATTCTTTAGTAAAAAGTCCTTCCGTGTGTCCAAACGGGTCTGTAGAATCATTTATAATTATGTCATATTCTCCTTTTCTGCCTCGCAGAAACCTAAGCCCGTCCTGATGATATATATGCACCCTTTCGTCATTAAGGCCTCTTGCCGTATCCGGAAAATATTTCATACATACCTCTACGAGTTCTTCATCAGGCTCAACAACATCTATTTCTTCAATTTCGGGATATGCTGTAAATTCGGTGCATACGCCTCCGTCACCGCCGCCTATTATAAGCACTTTTTTAACATCGGGATGTACCGACATCGGTACATGCGTAACCATCTCGTTATATATAAATTCATCTGCTTCCGAAAATACAATGCTTCCATCAAGAACAAGTATTCTGCCAAAAGATTCAGATTGCAGTATTTCTATACGCTGATATTCACTTTGTCCCGAATAAAGCTCTTTTTCAATTCTGATATCAAGGCAGACATTTTCTGTCTGATAATCAGAGAACCACATTTCTGCTTTTTTCCCTGCCATCTCATTTCTCCTGTATGATTATTTTAAAACCCTGATATTTTCCACATCCGGGTCAGCCGCACCCTGAAGGCTGCAGCCTTTTTCTTTTGAAAAAACAATATGTTCAATTATCTCATCTGTTATCAGTTCTCCCGGTGCAAGTATGGGAATTCCCGGTGGATAACACATTACGAATTCACCACAGACATTTCCTGCACTTTTTGAAAGCGGCATTGAAACCTTCTCTGCATAAAATGACTGTTTAGGACTTTTAACAACTTCAGGCTCTATAAAATCTACACATGCAAGGTTGCTTCCATCCTTTGCATAAAGTCTTTTTATATCCTCCAATGCACCTACCAATCTCTCAATATCCCTTAACCTGTCGCCGATTGAAATGTATGCCATAATGCTTCCAAGGTCCCCGAATTCAATCTGAATATCATACTCATCCCTGAGCAAATCATACACTTCTATTCCCGTAAGCCCGATATTCCTTGTATATATACAAAGCTTGGTAACGTCATAATCAAAAACATTAACACCATCCACAAGTTCACGCCCGTATGCATAATATCCACCGATTCTGTTAATTTCTTCTCTCGCATATTCTGCCATCTCAACAACTTTGTCAAAACATTCTTTTCCACGCAGGGCAAGATTACGTCTGCTAAGGTCAAGACTTGATAAAAGTAAATAGCTTGCCGACGTTGTCTGTGTAAGATTAATTATCTGTCTTACAAGTCCTTTGTCCATATTTTGTCCCGTCAAAAGCACGGAACTTTGCGTCAGGCTTCCACCCGATTTGTGCATGGATACCGCCGCAAGGTCTGCCCCTGCCGCCATGCCCGATATTGGTAAATTACTTCCAAAGTAAAGATGTGTTCCGTGTGCTTCGTCACACAGTACTTTCATCCCATGGCTATGTGCCAAATCGGTTAACGATTTCAAATCACTGCAGATTCCGTAATATGTGGGATTGTTAATAAGCACCGCCACAGCATCAGGATTTTCTTCTATTGCCTTTTGCATCTTATCCACAGGTACCCCAAGCGATATGCCAATTTCAGGATGTGTCGTAGGATTAACATAAACAGGTACCGCCCCGCATAAAATTAGTGCATTAATCACACTTTTATGTACGTTTCGCGGTAAAATAATTTTGTCTCCTTCTTTACATACAGACAAAACCATCGCCTGTACAGCACTTGTTGTCCCTCCAACCATCAGAAAGGCTCCTGCCGCATTAAAGGCATCTGCCATCAGTTCTTCTGCCTCTGAAATTACTGACACCGGATTGCAAAGATTATCAAGAGGCTTCATGCTGTTCACATCAAGTCCTACACATTGTTCTCCAAGTAAATCACATAATTCCGGATTGCCTCTTCCCCTCTTATGTCCCGGAACATCAAAAGGTACTACTCTCTTTTTCTTAAATCTTTCCAGTGCATCACATATAGGTGCATGCTTCTGTCTTTCCAAATCCATTTGAAGTTCTCCTTGTATATAAAAAATAACAGGCGGTATCATTACCACCTGTTGTCATCCAATACAAATAATTATATGTTGCCAGAGTATTCAGCACATAAAAGCCTACTGCTCTTATTGACTTTCACAAGATGATAATGTAATCAATAATGCGGATTATCCGCCCGGCAGCCGACCCGCCTGTCCGTAAGGCTCTCTTCATAAATGAAGCGGTCTGAATTGACTCTCGTCACTAAAAAGTAATTTAACACAAGTTATTTATATATGCAATATTTTTTTACACTTTTACGCCAACTTGATTCAGGATACAGGTAATTTACCCATTGACTTTACACTTGTATCTATCACATATGTCTGTGGGGTCTTATCTTCATCGCTGGATAACGTTATGGTAAGAACTGTTCCGTCATATGAATAATTGTCAATTCTGGCATTCTTACTTGTTGAATCAAGGACTGTCATCTTATCAAGGTCAATTATAATATATGGGCCCTTTACAGAATCAAAATCCATTATTGAGCCTTTTATCTTATATGCAAACCTGTCATCTGATGGCTGATTTTCTATATTTCCTTTAGAAGCATTTGTGTTGTTGTCTTTATTTTCCCTGGCAGGAGTTGTCTGCTGTTCTTCTTTCTTAGTTGAAGTTGTCTGCTGTTCTTCTTTCTTCACCGGAGTGGTCACTTCAGCTTCGTTATTATCGCTTGAGTCAATTGTATAATCTTTATTGACAAGTGAATCGTTGCCTGCATTGCCGCATCCTGCTAACAATGCCATCATAAGTATAACCGGTACAAGTAACTTTTTCATAAAAATTCCTTCTTTCATTGAACCATTTCTTTTACTTCAAACACATTATACTACTCTTGTCAAGAGGTTATGAAAATAATTAATCCTGTTTAGTTCATTTTATATTTTCATTTCGTATTCATTTTCTCTGTCTTTTTCTTCTTTAATCATCTTAAATGCATTTTGCAATTCACTTTCCGGAATGCCAAGTAAAGAAGCAATTTCAGGATTGCTCATGCCTCTCTTTTTAAGATTGTTGCTTAATGTTACCCACGATTTGTATTTTTCCTTTAGTTCTTCTGCTCTTCCTTCAGTCCTTCCCTTAGCTCTGCCTTCTTCTATTAATCCTTCAAATGCTTCGCACATATCGAGTCTCTCCTTCCCTTCGATAAATACATATTTGCTGTTTGTAAGTTCATTAATCAATGTTACCGTACTTTTTGTTAGGTCCGGCTTGTATTTCTCGTTGTAGTCTTTAAGTGCTTCTGTGCTTTTACTGTATTTCACATAGGCAATAACATCTTTAAGTTCTGTTTTGAATTTTTCAAGGTCTTCTTCTTTTACGGCTCCGGGTTCAAACAGGTGCATCCTGTAATCCTGGATATATCCTCCAAGTCCGTTGTCTTCAAGCCATTTGACCGTATTCTTATCAAACATGTCCTTTACGCTTAAAGGCTGGTTCCATTTATCGGCTTTCCAGTACATTACAATCGTGATGATTGGCTTTATCCGGACCTGTACGCCTTTGTTACTCTTTACCTGTCTTAAATATTCCCTTACGTCATATTCCATTATACGAAGCGGCATTGTGTAATCCTCAACGGACTGGTGTTCAATGA
>OGJH01000381.1_pt1 | contig 54722 bp, 69 predicted proteins | sample 1572021 | NCBI WGS metagenome assembly OGJH01 (sample SAMEA2582098, study PRJEB24529) | metagenome | biome: Human gut stool | place: China | collected 2011
GTGCTTTTTTGTTGCAAAAACGCTGAAAATGGTGTGGGTCAAAATGTGGGTCAACTGCCTGACCCACACCGTGACCCACACAACGAAATGCGCAGAAAGACTTAAAGAGCACCGGAGAGGAGGCTTTTGCCTTCTCTCCGGTACTTTTACCCTTTTTCTGCTTACATGACCTGCGCCATGAAGCTGCCCATCGTTTGTGCGGCTTCGTCCTGCTTCTGCCTCGTAGCGTGGGTGTAGGTGCGGAGTGTGAATCCAGCGTCATAGTGGCCGAGCATACTGCTGACGGTTTTGACGTCCACCCCATTTTGCAGTGCCAGCGTTGCGAAGGTGTGTCTGAGGTCGTGAAATCTGATGTGCGGCAGTCCGGCGTCCTTCAGGATCTTCTTGTGCAGATTTACGACGGAGTCTGGGTAGTACATCTCACCAGTTACCGGCGAGGGGAACATGTAGGGATTCTCAGGATGCTTGCTATGCTCTGCTATCAGCAGATCGATGGCATCTTGAGGAATGGATATTTTTCTAACTGAGGTTTCCGTTTTGGGACGGGACAGCGTCAGTTCGCCATTGGGATTTTTGACATATTGCTTGCTGACGGAGATGGTTTTGTTCTTTGCGTCGAGGTCGCTCCAGAGAAGCGCCGTGATCTCGCCCTTCCGCAAGCCCGTGACCAATTCCAGATAGAACATCGGGAGCAGTCCTCTCCTGTCAGCGGCCTCGAGATAGTCCTTGATGTGCTCAGGCGGAAGAATCTGCATTTCGATTTTTTGAACCTTCGGCGCGATGCAGTCCTCGGTCGGATTGCGTAGGATCAGGCGTTCCTTGACCGCCCGTTCCAAGGCGCTGTGCAGCATGAGATGCAGACTCCGAACCGTGGTGCTGCTGAGTCCTGGATTGCCATGACCGCTCTTGCGGTCGATGCGACCGTTTTCCATCAGATCTTTGTAGAGCTTTTGTAAATCGCGCGAGGTCAGTTTGGTGAGTTTGATGCTGCCGATGCGGGGGATCGTGTACTGTTCGACCATCAGTTGATAGCGATTTGCTGTTGAGATGCGGATATTCGGTTTTGCGTAGATCTCATACCAGCTCCGCAGCCATGTTGCAACCGTGTACTCATCAGCGCGGCTGACGTCGATTCCTCTGGTAGCCTCCATTGCGGCACTGAGCTTCGCCTTGCATTCCGCCTGCGTTTTACCGAGTACATTTTTGATGATGCGCTTTCCGGTTTCGGGGTGGTAGCCTGCTGTGTAGCGACCCTCCCAACGCCCGTCTGAGCGTTTGCGAATGTTGCCTTCGCCGTTTGCGCGTTTTTTAGCCATAGAATCAACTCCTTTCTTGGTAGCCACAACACATACCACAACTCCACGAAGAAAGCTATTACTTTTTCGGACATCTTCTTTGGTTACAGCGGTGCGTTTTTGGAAATGTTTTATTGACTTCAGCAGCACAAAATATGCGCGCTTTGTGCTTTAGTGAATCAATGGAACTGCATCGTGTATCCCTGCGGTTCGAATTCGTGGTCATCCGGCTTGTGACCGAGGGCGACGCGCTTTTGCCGCAGCTGCGCCAGCCGCTTGCGATCGATTTGAACACCGATGGCAGCGGGAGCCGGGGCGTTGTCCCGAAAAATATTGCCCATGTGATAGAGCAGCCGGGTGGCCGACAGCAGGACGGAGGGTGGCGTCTGTTCGTCGTGCTCCATGCGTTCCATGAAAAATTCCGCATAGCCGTGGCCGTTATCTCTTGCCGCCGCAAACCATTCGTAGGCGGCATCCGTGTCCTTCAGAACGCCTTCGCCCATGAGGTATAACTTTCCCAAGAGGTACTGTGCGTAGGCGTTTCCATCGTTCGCGGCTTGCCACAGGTATCCCACTGCGGCCGCAGCGTCCTTTGACACATTTTTGCCGCTGAGATACTCCTTTCCCAACCGGTAGGCGGCGTAATCGTTCCCATTGTCAGCAGAGCGTTTCAGCCAATAGATGCCCTTGGCAGGATCGTGAACGTCAGCATCATCGGAGAGATACAACTTGCCCAATGCGTATTGCGCCGCGTCCAAGTCCTGCTCGGCAGCACGCTCTAATAGCTTTTGTGCTTTGACCGTGTCGGGGATCAGCAGACCGCCGTTACGGTACGCCGTGCCGATGATGTACTGGGCGTGGGCATCGCCTGCTTCCGCAAGCTGCTCCAACTGCTCTGTCACTTCGTCCCGTTCCTCCAGAGGGTAACTCTCATCGTTCGCCACGCCTTGCAGATTCTGACATTCATAACTCATGGCGTAGATGCTGATCTGTTCGCCGTCATCCTGCATTTCCTCATCCTCAAAGGAAATTCTGTTCATGCGAATGTGCTCCGCCTCTTTGATGACGGCATTCTTGATCTGGCGAAATTCCTTCTGCTGAGACAGCGGCGGACGCATTCTCTTTTTATCTTTGGAGTAGTAATCCTCCACCTGGCATTGCAGTTCCCACCACGTTTGGTAGCACGCATCCACGGTGGGCAGCCGCACCATCTGATCGACGATCTCATCCACCAGCTTTTTCATTGGCTTTGGCAGATAGCCGTAGGTTTTCTTGCCGCCGACTTGACTGAGCTGCCGCGACAGATTCCAGATCATCTGCTCCGCCTCCGGGTGGATGCAGGTCATCTCCCGCATCGCCTTCGCCAATTCCAGCGTGGCTTTTCGTGCTTCTGACACCAACTCGTCTCGCGATTTGTTTTTCTGTTCGTAGACGTGCAGCAGCTCTTGACGGAAAATTTGGTTGGTCAGCGTGGACTTGATTTGCCGTATCCCATCTTTGGACAGGTACGCCTGATTCGGCTTTGCCGACCACGCCATCATGTGGACGTGAGGATGATTGCCCTCATCGTGGAAGGCGGCGTACCAGCGAAAGTCCTCCGGCGGGATCTTCATCGCCGCGGCGATGTCATTGCGGTGGGTACGCAGCAATGTGCGCCATGCCTCCGCGTGGTTGTAGCCCAGCCGCTCCGCATCCTCCCGGTGGAGGGAGATGATGTGCGTCCATACATTGCCGTTGTAATGATTCAGTTCTTCCATCGCGGCGGCAAGATCCACAGCATCGTCATCACCGAAGAGGCCGTGCTTGCCCAGCCGCTCCGCTCTGGGACGCAGAGCGATGTATTTTGCATAGCTATCCATGCTCTGTACCTGATTCCAGTTCTCCTCCAGCGCCAGAGAGATGAACGCCGAGGCGTTCGCCTTAGTGGGATGGGATGCGTAGTCCGCATACTCCAGTAGGTCTTTTGCGTCAGGGAAATCCTTCACCAGCTTTGCGATGAGCTGCGTCTGCTTTTGGGTGGGCGGACGGTCATCCGGAATGATCTCTACCCGCTCCCGCGTTGCAATGTACTTGAGATACCCGCCAGCACTTTTCCCACCGCCGCACTTGATGTACGGACTCTTGACGATCAGCCTTGCCATGCGTCGCTCTCCAGCTCACGGAGCTTCTGCTCTAACCGCAGCTGACCGTTGGTGCGCTTGACGGCGGCGATGCTCTTGGCCCGCTCCTGCCGCAGCACTTCCTCGCTCACGTTGAGACTTTGCAGCAGAATGGACATCGCCATGTCAATTTCCACCGCCTGCTTGTAGAGCAGCGACGCAATACGATCCTCGAAAATCTTCAGCCGACTGTCGATGGCAGATTGCACCGCACGGGGCAGCATGGTGCTTTCGCCTGCGGCGAGCATATCCGCGTAGCAGTTCACCGCCTTTTCGATGAACTCATTTTTGCTGCGGCAGTTATCTTCTTGATACCACCGCTCTATTTTGGCGGCTGTTTCATCCGTCATACGGAAGTTCAACCTGTTTTCATTTTTGCTCATCATTCCCTCCAATCTGCCGTAAGGCACTCTCATTTTCGTTGAAACACCTGCGCTTGCGGGGACTAAGACGCCAGCCGTTCTGAAATTTCCGTCAAAAGGCGCCACATCCGCCTGCGTTGAAACCCCCGTCAACTGCCCGCACTGCGGGCAGAAGTGACCGGGCGGAGCGTCGGTTCCGACGCCAGCCCTTTATCCTGCTATAAATAAGATCCTCCGCTAACCGCCTGATCTGCCTGAAATACGCTGAAGGTGCGTCCCATATGGCGTTGGAAAGTCCTCTCCAGCGCGGTTCCAAATCATACTCGCACAAACGCCGCAACGCTCGTTTCAAAGGGGCTTGGCGGGTACACACGCCACCCCAGCCCCTAACCGCGCACACAGCGGATCACAGGGCGAAACACGGGGCGTTTCGGGTGGGGGGCGCTCTCACTACCCTCGGACCGTTTCGCACGGTTCGGAACCTCTGCGCGCGCAGCGGTCAGAAGAGCATACTTTGCCATCTTTGCATGGACCGAGGGGACGTCGGAGAGAAGCAGAGAGCCTTCGGAACGGAGACGCGCACCGTGCGCGTCTCCGTTCCGAGGCGCCGCGGCCCCGCAGGGTCGCGCTGCTCCACTGCTGTTTCTTGCGCTGCACCGGTAAGCTTCGCGGTTCGTTATCACTGCGACGAAGGGCAGAGAGGAAAATTTGTTAACGTGACTGTTGTGATTTTGTTTGTGGTGTGAGTTGTGGCTGCGGTGTAAGGGATTCTTCTTTGGTTACAGCGGTGCGTTTTTGGAACCGCTGTTTGCGTCGATCCATGCGAGGAACTTGTCCTTCGGAACAACGATCCGGCTGCCAATTTTGAGCGCGGGGAATTCGTTGCCATGCACCAACTCATAGGCACCGGCACGGGAGATCCCAAGCACGGCAGCGACCTCTGCGACGGAGAGCATCAGCGGAAGCTCATCATAGCTTGTGTAGGTGGAATGCTTCATTCTGTTCTTCCTTTCCTTATGCACCGGGCAACAAATTCACCGCGGACAGCTTGCGATGAATTTGCCGCCGCTCTGTTGTTCGTTCAACCGCAGACAGTTGACGCGTGTGAAAAATTTCAACGGCCTCATGGATCGGCCTGATGGTATAGCGCAGATTGCCGTTCTTCTTGATGCCTGATCTCATCAGGACAGAGGTCGGCTCAGTATAGATGAGACCTTTCTCCGCGAGCACATCGACATACCGCATGACTGTATTCTTTGCGCGGCCAACGGCATTGCCGATGGTGGTGTAGCTCGGCCAACACTGATAGGTGCTGCGGCTTTCGAGGCACCGGAGATAGGCGTACACTGCAATTTCGCTTGCATCCAGCCCAAGCGAAAAGATTTCATTCAGCATGGTGAAATAGTTTTTGTTGGGAAACTGATTCATGGGGTATCCTCCTGTTCGTTGGGATGGAAGAGTTGGATGAACTCTTTTGCGGAATGGACGATGCCAAGCTCCTTGAGCTGCTGATAGCGGATCAGGTCGCAGAGGGTACGCAGACTGATCTCTGCGTACTCCAACAGCTTGTCGGTCGCCAGCATCTGCTGGTAGGCGTCCAATTTGGTCGGTTCATCCGGCGATCGGAAGAAAGTGAGCAGTTCATCTGCGGTCGGGACACTCTCTGGTGCGTCGTGCTGCATCTCCTGCCGGATGTAGTCAATGACCTCCAACTCAGCGTGGGAGGTCAGGAAGCGCAGAAGCTGCTGTGTGCTTTGTTCAAATGGATTCATGGTCATACACGCTCCTTGTGTTCGGGTGAGGCGGTAAGGCTGCGGCCAACTCAGCCACGCTCCGATGGCGGAGCAGATTTGCCTCTACCTATAAGGACGCTCAGCGTGCATTTGTAAACCGGAAAATAAGAAACTTTTCAAAAAAACCGGGAAGCCCTGTCATGAGACAGAGCTTCCCAGCTTTTTGTGTAGCTTTTTCAGTCGCTTTGATACCGCCATTCTGGAGATGCCGTAGATCTGGCTGATCTCATCCATCGTCAGCGCATCGCTGCAACGGAGGGAGAGCAGGTTTTGACCTTGCGCATCCAGTTCCGCAATGGCTCCCCTCAGATTTTCAAGCCGGAGGTTCCTGAGCGCCGCACCCTCCACGGGACGCCTGACGCAATCCAAACCGGACAGCACCGTTTCAAACTCACTTTTACTCAGGTGCCTTGCGTCCTGCTTCTCCTGCGCCTGTTCCCGTTTTCGATCCTGCTCAAGGAAGTCTGCGACCTCCTTTGGCACTGATACTTGCTCACCATTGTAGACGATAACGACAGAGTCGTTCATTTTGAGTCCTTTCCGCTTTCAACGGAAGGGTACACACCCGCGCTGCCGGTACAGCGCCAAAAACTGTCGACCTTCATGGAACTTCCTGCGTACAGGGTGGTCATAATGCCCTACGGGGTCCATGAATGCCTGAGGTCACACCGGGGTGTGGACCTCACCGGAAAGCCGCGAGATTAAGCTTTCGCCTACTAATAAAGTCCAACCCAATAATTGTCAAGGGGAAGTTTGAAACAACACAAGAATTACAGACATCCCCAAAAGGGTGCAAAAACACAACCACAGTTTCTATGGCAGAAAATAGTATGGGATACGGCATCAGCCTGACTCAGCAGCCAATGCGTCCTTGAAGATGTAACCGCGCTTGCGGAGCAGCGCTAGGCAATCTGCGTTGGAGATTATAACAGAATGTTCAGTCAGCTTATCCTCCAAAGAATCTTTTGTAGAATAAAAGAAGACCATTGACAGGGCCTATCTTGATTCAAACATTGAAAGCAACTATAACAATTTCAGTTATAGCGGCGGTTTCCGGCTAAAGGAGCATGAATGGGTTATTTGTGCCAAAAAAAGCGGATAAAGCGAACGGGTAATCGGCAATATAGACGAAAGCACAATATTGGGGCGCAATAAACAGATGTTTACACAATTGCAATAAAGCAAGTTATGATTATAATAAAATACAAGCATTCGAAACAAGAATGAAAGCATCACAGTGGAATGATTTACAGACGACTCGTCATGTTCACCGTGATGGAAAAACGAAAGAAAGAAGGAACACAAGCTATGCGTAAGTATCTGAAACAGGGTATTGCCTTGATGCTGTCCTTAGTGCTAGTCTTAGCACTGAGTGCGTGCGGCGGCAAGACAGGGAATGAGGACAAAATCGTAATTGCTTACATCGGGCCGCTGACCGGAGGATCTGCCATTTATGGCATTGTTGAATCGGATACGGTGCAGATGCTCGTTGAAGAAACGAACGAAAACGGCGGTCTGCTCGGCAAACAGCTTGAGCTGAAAATTTATGACAATCGCGACGATGCAGTCGAGACGACCAACGCCGCGCGCAAGGCAATTCAAAACGACGGCGTTGTTGCATTCATCGGTCCGGATGCTTCCACCACGGCGATTGCGCTGGACGAGGTATGTAAGGAATACGGTATTCCGCACATTACGACCTGCGGCACGAACTACAAGGTGACGCAGCGCGAGGAAGACGGCTCCGTGCGCGAGAACGCTTTCCGCATCTGCCTGTCTGACCCTCAGCTGGGCGATATCATGGCAGGCTATGCCGTGGACAAGCTCGGCTACAAAAAGGTCGCGATCCTTTATGAGATCACGAGCGAGTACTCCCTTGGCATTACCAATAACTTTACGGATGCGTTAGAGGCTAAGGGCGGTAAGGTTACGATCTGCGAAGCGTATAAAACCGGCGACGTGGACTTCCGTGCGCAGCTTTCCAAAATCAAAGAGTTTGGAGACTATGATGCGCTGATGGTCCCGGCAAACTATAAGGAAGTCGGACTGATTACCAAGCAGGCGCGTTCGATGGGAATCGAAGTTCCTTTCCTCGGTGTGGATGCGTGGAATATGCGCGACCTCTTTGAAATCGCCGGTGATGAGGTGCAGGGAAGTGTGTTCCCCGGTGCAATGGACGTGAATGCCCCAGAGCTTAAGAGCTTCAAAGAGGCGTTCAAGGAAAGATGGGATCTTGATCCGGATGGCGCCGGTACGGACTCTTATCTCGCCCACGATTGCTTTGACCTTCTGAAGTGGTCCATCGAAAAGGCTGGTGAAGCTACGCCGGAGAAAATCCGTGAGGCGATGGAAAATGCTACGGAGGTTCCCTGTCTGACAAGTGTGGTCAGTATTGATCCCGAAACGCATAATCCTCTGAGAAACGCTACCATCTATCAGGTTCAGGGCGATGAGTTTGTCAAAATCGACGAGTATTCTCTCAACGACTGATTTCATCGCGTAAGCGACAAGAGAATAGTGTTTTGCTCCGGGTACTGCCTGAGGCAGTACCCGGAAATTTAAAAAAGGAGCCATGCGGATGTTTTTCCAACAACTTGTAAACGGCCTTTCCATCGGCAGCATCTACGCGTTGATGGCTGTCGGATACTCATTAATTTACAGTCTGCTGAATTTTACGAACTTTGCCCACAGCATTACGGTAACGATTGCGGCTTTCAGCGCCTTTTATTTCATGTCCTATATAGTTGGAAACCTGTACTTGGGAATATTTTTCGCCGTCATTGTTTCCGGTGTTATTGCCATGCTTATTGAACTGCTGGGATACAGGCCACTGCTGAAGAAGAAAGCGAAAAGGATTTATCTTCTCATTACCGGCCTTGGCATTTCCACAATGTGCGAAAACCTGATTATCATTGCATTTACGAGTCGTTTCCGTGTTTATCCCGAGAATTTCTCCACGGAATCTGTGAATATGTTCAGCGCAACGGTCGGACAGGTCGATCTTATTATCTTTGCGGTCAGCGTGCTGGCTTTGATCCTTGTGGAACTATTCATTCAAAAGAGCAGGGCTGGCCTCGCCATCCGTGGTGCTTCCTTTGATTTGGATGCGACCTCTTTGATGGGTGTCAACGTACAACAGCTGATTTTAGTTGTATTTCTGATCGCGGGATCTCTGGCAGGTCTGGCCGGCGCACTGCTCGGTGCAAAATATACTGCATACCCCGCACTGGGCAGCGCAATGACCAATAAAGCGTTTATCAGTTCGGTTGTCGGCGGCCTTGGCAGTATTCCCGGTGCTGTGCTGGGCGCGCTCCTGCTCGGCGTGGGTGAGACGATGATTTCAGGATATCTCTCATCTTCCCTTCGCGACGTATTTGCCTATTTGCTGCTGGTGCTGATCCTATTTATCCGGCCCTCCGGTTTGATGGGCAAAGCCACCGGCGACAAAGCCTAAAGGAGGACATTAATTATGAGTTATTGGACAGGTGTTGCAACACTCACAGGCATTTATATGATCGCAATGCTCGGTATGTCTATCCTGACCGGCTTTACAGGACTTTTTTCTATGGGACACGCAGGCTTTATGGCGATTGGCGCGTATACGTCTGCACTGCTGACCAAGAATCTTGGCGTTCCCCTTGTGGTCGGCATTATCGCAGGAATGCTGGTGGCACTGGCTATTGGCCTGCTGATCGGTACACCCACCCTGAAGCTGCAGGGCGACTACTTCGTGATTGCGACGCTCGGTATCGGTGAGGTAACGAAGCTCATCATTGAAAATCTTCCGGATATTACGGGCGGCGCCCGCGGTATGACGGACGTGCCCGGTGGCACGACCTTTCCTATTGTGCTGGTGCTGCTGGTTGTGATCGTCTGGCTGCTGCGGAACTTTCTCAATTCCAAGCAGGGCCGCAACTGCATAGCTGTTCGTGAAGAGGAACTTGCTACAGCTTCGATCGGTGCAAATGTAGCGAATTACAAATTGCTGGCAATGGGTGTCAGCTGCGCGCTGTGCGGCCTTTCGGGCGCTTTGCTGGCGCACTATATGCACTACCTCAGCCCCTCTATGTTCACGATGGTGAAATCGGATGAATTGGTCATGACGGTCATTCTTGGCGGCTGCGGCAGCCTGACGGGAACGATCATCGCCGCAATGATCCTTGTACCGCTGCCGGAGTTTTTGCGCTTCGGCTCCGTGCAGGAATGGCGCATGGTCTTCTACGGCCTGCTTGTGGTGCTTGTCATTATCTTCAAGCCGTCCGGACTGATGGGAACCAAAGAATTTTCCATTGCCGGCAGCAGGGAAATGTTCAGAAAACTGCGTGGCGGTCGAAAGGAGCGGTGAATGATGGACCAGCAAAATACAATCCTTGACCTCCGGAATGTGGTCAAACGCTTCGGTGGTATCACCGCGTCAAATAACATTTCGATTCACGTGCCGCAGGGCAGCATCTACGGCGTTGTCGGTCCCAACGGAGCCGGAAAGACAACACTGTTCAATATGATTACCGGCGTGTACGATACCACCGAGGGCGAGATCGTCTTTGATGGGGAAAAGATCAACGGACTGCCCACGCATATTATTGCCCAGAAGGGAATTGCGCGTACGTTCCAGAATATCCGCCTCTTTGGAGACTTGAGCGTTTACGACAATCTGCTTACAGCATGCCAGAAGAATATTACATACAGCTTGTTTGACGGCTTCCTGCGCACGCCGAACTGCCGCAGGCAGGAGAAAGCGGCGCGCGCTGAGTGCGATGCACTGCTCGAGGAAATGGAACTGACGACTCAAAGCGGACAGAAGGCCAGCAATCTGCCATACGGTATGCAGCGCAAGCTTGAAATTGCACGTGCGCTTGCAACGCATCCGAAGGTGCTGCTGCTTGACGAGCCGGCAGCGGGCATGAACGAAGAAGAATCTGTCCAGCTTTCTGCGTTTATTCGAAATATTCGCGATTCCCGCGATCTTACCATTGTGATCATCGACCATCATATGGACGTTATTATGAGTATCTGCGACCGTGTCAGCGTTTTAAACTTTGGCACACTGCTTGCAGACGGAGAACCGAGCGAGATCCAAAGCAATCCGGAAGTGATTGCAGCCTATCTGGGGGTGGACGAATAATGCTGAAGTTGGAAAATCTGAGCTTTTCCTATGGCAAGATCCAGGCTATCCGAGATGTGAGCCTTGAGATCAAAAAGGGAGAGATCATGGCTGTTGTCGGATCCAACGGTGCCGGAAAGTCGTCTCTCATGAAGTGCATCGCTGGTCTGCTCAAACCGCAGAGCGGACATATTCTATGCAATGGCGCGGAGCTTGAACCGGCACCCTATAAGGTGGTGCAGCAGGGAATTTCGCTGGTCCCCGAGGGCCGATGGATATTTCCAAATCTGACTGTTGAGGAAAATCTGCTCCTCGGCGGCTATACGGTCAAGGATCGCGCACCGGGCCTCAAGCGCGCCTATGAAATGTTTCCGCGGCTGGATGAGAGAAAGGAACAGCGGGCCGGAACCATGTCCGGCGGGGAACAGCAAATGCTGGCAATCGCCAGAGGACTGATGAGCGAACCAAAGGTCCTGCTGCTCGATGAACCTTCTCTTGGCCTTGCGCCCCTGATCGTAAACGATATTATGTCGATCATCAAAAATATCAATCAGGAGGGCATTGCCGTACTGCTGGTTGAGCAGAATGCGCGCAAAGCGCTTGCTATCGCAGACCACGCCTGTGTTTTGGAGCGCGGGCGCGTCGTTAAGCGCGGAACGGGGGCAGAGCTTGCCGCTGATGAGGAAATCATCGCCTCGTATTTGGGGAAAAAGAAATAAACCACATGAAGAAATCGGCAGTTTGCCGGGGGAGGAAGAACAAAGATGACAGAGCGAGTGCAAAAGGCGCAGTTTGATTATTTCCGCTTGAGCGGACAGACCGCTATCGTAACCGGATCAGGCAACGGTATCGGCAGAGCAACGGCAATTATGCTTGCCGATCTCGGAGCAAATGTTATGGTATGCGATCTTGAGGAAGACAGCGCCCGCCGTGTGACGGAGGAAATTCTTGCACGCGGCGGAAATGCTGTGTTCAGTCCTTGCGACGTAACAAAGCTGGAGGATATTCAGGCGACAATCGCCAAAACGGTGGAAGCCTTCGGCGATGTTGATATCCTTGTCAACAACGCAGCCAGCTGCGGGGGAGGAGTGCGCTTCGACCAGATGACATACCCGGAGTGGAACCGACTCATCAACACAAATCTGACAAGCGCCTATATGTTCACAAATGAGGTGCTGCCGTATATGACAAGAAAGAAACATGGCAAGATCTGTATGGTCAGTTCCGGCGCAGCCTTTGGGTATGACTTTTCGGATCCGCACTACGCGGCGGCAAAGGCCGGACTGCTTGGACTTGCTAAGGAGCTCTCGCAGGAGCTTGCTCCGTACCGCATCAATGTCAATGCTCTCGGAACCGGCCTGACGGATACCCGTATGGCGCATTTACCTGACCGTTCGTGGGAGGATGAGACAAAGGGCATTCCTTGGTATCGAGTCGGTACACCGGAGGATCAGGCTGCGGCGATCGTGTATCTGGTATCGGAAGCGGCGGAGTATGTGACAGGGCAGGTCCTCTGTCCGAACGGCGGCGCATGGATGTGATCGGAAAGGGGCGAGATGTGATGAAGGATTATCTTCGCATTGCAGGCAAGACGGCAATCGTGACCGGTTCTGCACAGAGCATCGGGTTTGGTATTGCGCGTGCGCTGGCATCCTACGGAGTGAAGGTCATGCTTTGTGATATCGATGATGAGAAGGGTCAAAAAAGTCTTCAATTAATACGTGACGAGGGTGGGACTGCGGAATACTGCCACATGGACATTTTCCAGATAGCGGATGTTAAGCGCGTGGTGGCGGAAACAGTGCGCCTGTTCGGCGGGGTGGACATTCTGGTGAACAACGTCGGCGGCGGTGAACCGTCTGTACGCTTTGAGGAAATCAGCGATGCATCCTGGGATAAGTATATTCGATTTAATCTTTACGGCGCGTTTTATATGACGCGAGAGGTCTTTCCCTATATGATGCGTCAGAAATCTGGAAAGATTGTTAATATCAGTTCCGGCTACGCCATCGGCGGTGGCGACTATTGTGCGCATTATGCGACGGCAAAGGCCGGCCTGATCGGTTTTACAACCTCTGTTGCCAGAGAAGCTGCGCCATACAATGTCAACGTCAATGTCATTCCGGTTGCAACGACGGATACCCCGGCGATGCGTTTGACCGATACGCCTGAGATGATCGAGCAGGAGATCCGCGAAACACCACTTGGACGAATCGGCACGCCGGAGGATGTTGCGAATACAGTGCTTTTTTTAGTGTCGGAGGCAGCGAGCTATGTCACCGGACAGATTGTAGCGCCAAACGGCGGCAAGCGTATGCTGGTATAAAATATGGCAGAAAGGAACAGAGAAAACGTCATGGAATGGAAAAATGGGGCAAAGAGTGCATTTGCTCTTGGTTTTGACCTGGACGGTGAAACGATTTGGATCAATAAAACACGGGCGTTGCCTAATGGCAATGCCTACATCAAGGGGCCTTCGATCGGTCAATACGGAACGAAAAAAGGCGCGCTGCGGATACTGGAGATTTTGGACGAATTCGGCCTGAAGACGACCTGGTTTATTCCGGCCAATAATGTGCAGAAATACCCCGAACTGGTAGAAACGATTCTGAAGCACGGGCATGAGATAGGCCATCATGGCCTTGACCATACCGGCGAGTATGGCGCCACCTTTGAAGAGCAAAGGGCACGTATCGAGTTATGCCAGAGTATATTCATGAAATATGTGGGCAAAAAGGCTATCGGCTTTCGTGCCACGGGGGCTGTGCTGCCTGAGACCGAGCGCTGGATGTATAACGACGGCGGATTTCTGTATTCCAGCTGCGGCATCAGCGGCGAGGCTTGTGATTACTACCGTATCGCAGGTGTGCCGACCGAGGCGGTCAATATTCCCTGCCGCGACGAGCAGATGGATGACTATGTCCAAACTGTACTCAATTCTTATCCGCAGGTCCTTGTGGGCATGCCGCGTATCGCTCCCTACGAAAACGCCTATCGTAACTGGGTACACGAGATTGAGGGCATTGTACGCTACGGAAACTCCGGTTCGACAGCCTTCCACCCGCAGATCGCGGGAACGCCGGGGCGTGCGGTGATGTTCCGCCGCTTCTGTGAGTATCTTGCGGAGAACAAAGACGTCTGGTGTGCTCCCTGTGAGGAAATTGCCCGCTATTTTATTGCTGCAAAGGAGGGAAATGGCGTATGCTGATCGAAAGACTGGTGTGGCCGCACGGCAAGGTTTGTGCGGCAATGCTCAGCGTAAACCTTGATGCGGAGTTTTTCGGCCGCATTTACTATCCCGATGTTGATGTGGATTCCGGTGATATTCTCAGCCTTGGGCGAACCGGTATGAACTTCGGACTGCGGCATCTGCTCGATGCATTTGATCAGGCAGGCGTCAAAGCGACCTTCTTTATTCCCGGCGAGGTGGCGCGGCGCTATCCCGAACAGGTGGCGGAAATTGCCGCGCGCGGTCACGAAATCGGCTGCCACGGCGACCAGCATGAGAATCTTGCCCATCTCAGCGCCGAAGAGCAGCGTAGCGTGCTTTCACATGCAAAGGAAACGCTTGCTGTGGCAACCGGCTATGAGCCGGTTGGCTTCCGTATGCCCGAGGGCGAAATCACCGAAGAAACGCTTCATATCGTCAAGGAACTTGGCTTTATCTATTCCAGCTCTTTGTGCGACGATGATGTTCCTTATGTCCGCGCAGGGGCGCAATTGATGGAGCTGCCGATCCATTGGGAGCTGTATGATTTACCTTATTTCACCTTTACGTTTGATCCGCCCATTCCTCCCGGGCAGGCGAGGGCCGCGAATATGGAACAGGTGCTGGAGAATTGGATGACAGAGTTGGAGGGCGCGCGCCGGTTCGGAACGCTCCTAAACCTTCAGCTTGATCCGCAGGCAAGCGGCGAGCAGGGACGCATTTTCATGCTTGAGCGGCTGCTTGCAGCGATGCAGGACGCAGGCGACGTTTGGATCGCCACCGGCCGCGAGATCGCAGACTATTGCCTGCAGCATCGGAAAAACGAATCGAACGGAAGGAGGTAAAATGATGACTGAGGCAATTCTTAACGCCTACGCCCAGCGTTTACACGACATGACTTTGTGTAAGTCGAGAGAAGATCCGTGGGATTTGGAGTGGTACACCGAAGGGCCGTTCTGGCGGCGCACGGATATGCGCTATTCCCGTGAGTATAAGATTATTCCAGATTACGAAATTGCAGATGCGAAGCACGGTATGTCGCTTGGCGATATTGCGGTGGAATCGGCACGGCTTGAATCCGATCTGCGGAGCTACCGCGCACAGGCACGTCCTGATGAGCTCCCGCGCACCGATTATCTGATTGAGCATGTACATAATCTCAATGTCCGCACACGGATGCTGTTGGGAGAAAAAATGTCCTTTGATCAGATGTCGCAGGGGCTGTACGGCCTCACGGCACCGACATACGATTACAGCCGCTTTGATGCCATCATGGAGGATTTGGATGCTGCTCTTCCGGGCAGCGGGAGCGCACGGGAAAAGGCGCTTGCCTTCCGTGAGAAGATCGCCATCCCGCGGGAAAGCCTTCTCACGGTGCTGAAGGGAACGACGCAGGCGTTCCACGACCTGAGCGTGCAGAACATGGAGATCACCGGCAACAGCATGCCGCGGGTGCGAGTACGTGAACTGCCGAGCAAAAGCATGGTCTTCCTCTCGATCCTCTTTGGCTATGACTACAACCATCTTGAATACGAACGCAACTTTAATCTTCTCTATCCCTGGACTGTTGACCGCGTGATGGACTATATCGGACATGAAATGGAGCCAGGACACCTGACATTCTTTGAAAAGCGGCTGCAAACCATGATCGATACCTGCTGGCCCGAAATGGGTATTGTTTCGCAGTACTCATCATCCTCCGCGTTTACGGAGGGTTCCGCCCGCTATGCAATTTCCATGTGCTTTGGGCATTCCATGGAGCAGCAGCTTGATTTTGAACGCGAGCTGATTTTCAAACCGGCCGGCCTGGATACAGGCTTGGTGGAGCTGATGCCGCTTTGGCACCGCTTCTGTGAGATCTCCGGCTATGGAAAGCTGGAAGCCACCCGCAATATGCACGACGGGAAATGGAATTGTGAGCAGGCGTTTGATTTTCTCAATGGTTATGCTTTCCTTGACCGAGACGCAACACAGGAGGATGTACGTGCGCTGCTGGATGACCCGGCGCACTTTGTGGCGCATGACTATGCGCGCGACACCGTCAAAGCATATTTTGAGACGGTGGCGCCCGATGTGCGGGACCAGTGGCCCTTATATGAAAAACTGTGCCGTTCCCATGTAACGATGCAGGGAATCTTGAATAAATCCTTTGTACCGACTGTGTGAAGAACAATGCGCTGAAAAGCCGGTCGAGTACCATCGTATTCGACCGACTTTTGCCTCTCCTCTTGAAAATGTCAGAAGATATCGCTATTCTATGTGCAAGGATTCTATTTCAAAAGGAAGGGTTGTGCACATGGATATTTTCCTTCAAGAGCTCGTCGTTAATCATATGCTTCCGCTGTCAAAGAATTCTCCACCTGTGCCCGCACAGATGGTGCTTCATTCGATCGTGGTATATGAGCCGGAGAAAAACAAAGAGAGTGCCCTGCGCAACGCATTGGTTTTTTTCCCGCACGATACGCGGAGAAGACTGACGTCGGAGCAGCTTAATGTATTGGCAAAGGCGCAGTGCGCGCTTGTCGTTTACGAGAGCGACACACTGCTCAGCGGGGGAAGCGGTATGCTTCCGCTGCCGGTATTTGCTATTCCGGACACCTGCTCGATCTCCAAGGTGATTGAAGAATGCTATCAGTACGTTTTCAGCGACATTCAGAAACTGGCTGCGCTTTCGCTGGATACGATGGAGACACTTTCCAACGAGCTGCTTGCCCATAAAAACGAGGAGGCGAATTTGATCAGGGTTTCGGAGGACCTGCTCAAATGCCCGGTAGCATTTACAACATCGGATTTTCATTTACACTCTGAAAAAAAGGTGCCGCAGAACCATATTGTCACGCCGCTGTATGTCGAGGATGTATTCGACTGGAATCTGGCTCTTAAGGGGTTCCGTGTCCGGCCGGAAAATTATTGCAGCGAGTTGGCCGCAGGCTTAAACCACTCAAAAATTGGCGGATATTTATATGACAACGACTATTGCCGTCAGCAAAACTGTCGTATTTTCATTTTCCCGATTCCCCATAAGAACGGCTATTATGGCTATCTGTTTATCGCACCGGACTGCTCGTTTGAAGTGCTGCCGCGTGAAATGGGAATGAAAGTTCAGCAGATTCTCGCAACATTGAAATTTGAGATCATTAAGTCCGATGCGATCGCGCAGACGGTCAACCGCTATTATGATTTTATCTTCGACGAGCTGATTGAATCGGATCAGACTGATTTTCGAAAGCTGATGCAGAAATACGGCCTTCTGAACAAGCCGATCGCAGACGCCTACTGCGTGCTGATTGTGGCGCACAGTCCGCAGAATTTCCAGGATAATCTTTATGAGCTGATGGTGAGTCAGCAGTTCAATAATCTCTATGATCAGGTCCTTGCCGCACTCGGCACGGTTTCGTTCTTCATGTTCGAACGGAAGAATCAGTTTATTCTCTTTCTTCCGCAGCAGATCGTGGATACAAAGCGGAATATTTTTTCTGTTCTGGAGATGATGTTCCGAGACTTTTTCAAAGAGCAATATCAAGGGATCGGTGTGAGCGACATCATGACGACCGAGCAGGTGCGTCATGGCTATTTTGACGCGGCAAAGGCCCTGAAGGTTTCACAGCTTTCTGTAGACCGTAAATCCACATTTTTCTCCGAGTGTAGCGCGACACGATTTTTGAGAAATTCGGACAGGATAATTGAGAAAAAATAGCGCCGTTCTAAGAAGAAAATCTTAGGCTCGTCCCACAGCAAACGCGGCCCCCTTCAAGGTGGTCTGCGTGTACTGCGGGACGAGCCTTTGTGGTTGCCCGGGAAAGATGTAAACTGCCTTTACCTCGGGGTTTTTGCTTCACCGCTTATCTCATTCGTTGGTAGCTTCTTCCTGAGTAGCCAAATACTCAGCAACAGGAATGATATAGGCTTCGGGAAGCTCCTCGATCTCGCGCTTGCCGTTCTTGACGAGAACGGCATAGACGGCGATCATATAGGTCTTAACCTTCATTTCTGCTTACCTCCTTTTTCAAGCATTTCAACACGGGCTTTCAGCTCCGCGTTGGACTGTTCCAGCGCAGCCAGCTCTTCAAAGAGTCCAGCGATCGCCTCGTAGAGGTCGACATTCCGTTCTTCCATCTCCTCTGCCCGGTCACGGGCGATCTTGGAGATAGGTTTTTTCGGAGTCAAATACTTCATAGCTTTATTCATACGCACCTCCGAAACCCGAGATGGAGACTTCACCCTCGAAGCCCTCATTCTTTGTGATGGTGAAACGGATATTCACGCCCCACTTGCTCGCGGTCTTGGTCTTGTTGGTGAAGTTGTAGACACGGTTGATCTGCACCATCGCCGTGATGTCCTCCCATGTGGGAACGGCGTCAAAACCGTTGTTGCACGCCTCCACCTTGGCGACCGCGCCCTCGATCTTCCACGTCGGCGTCACGAGCACCTTAGTCGCCGCTGCATCGGTCTCCTCCGGCGCGACCAGTTCGAACTTAATGACGGTCTCTTTCTTGCTGAAGGAGAATACACGGACGCTGGTGGCGAAGTTGCCGTCGACCGCCTCGATGCGGAGCTGGTGTTGTCCATTGGTAAGCGAGAGCCACTTCTCTCGGGTCAGCTCGATCGTTTCCTGCTGTCCCAGCGTTGCTTGATAGCTGCGGATCTGCACGTCATCCACGAACTCGGTGACGACCACATTGTCGCCCTCAACGTCGCTCACGGTGTAATTCTCTGCGAAACTCCCGTTCTTCAGACCGAGGGCCTTGTCCTGCCCGGAGATCGTCGGTGCGGAGTTTGTGCGTTTGAAGGTGACGCGACGGTAGGCCGTACCGCCCTTGCCGTCCGTGACGGTGATCTTGAGGGTGTTGACCGAATTAAGCCCCAGTGCATAGAGCTTCTCGGAGGTGATCGTCACGGTCAGCTCCTCGCCCTTGGGCGCATTGTTGATCGTGCGAATCGTCTCGTCGTTGAGTTCCTCCACGACGGTCAGTGTGTCGCCGTCCGCATCGTCAATGGTGTAGGCATAGGTGAAGCCGAGGTTCTTATCTCCGAGATTGCCGTCGCTGCCGGAAATGGTCGGTGCGGAGTTTGTGCGGGTGAACGTCCACGTCCGGGTCGCTGTGCCGCCCTGTCCATCGCTGACGACGACCTTGACGGTGTGTTTACCGAGACTTAGGGAGTCGACATCGACAGAGATGGTGTTTACCGAATTTCGCGTCGGGGCAAACGACTTCGTCGTTTGCCCATCGAGCGACTCCGTCGCCGTCAAGACGTCGCCGGAGTCGGCGTCATCGACCGTGTAGGTGATCGTGAAATTGCTGTTCTTATCTCCGAGGTCTCTGTCACTGTCAGAGATCAGAGGGTCAGTGTTCAGGATTTCAAGGACGGGGCGGAAACCGAGGTACGGGGTGGAGTACGTAGCATAGTAGCTGCGCCAGTAGCGGGCCGAAGTGTACCCGCGAATCGCACGGAGCGACGTATTCGAGGAATACGTCTCTTGGCACCAAGTATAGACGCCCATCCAGTTCCAAAGCTGATTATGTGCACTGCTGAGATCGGTTGAATTGAGGCTGCTGTCGAGGTCGGAGGACACAGGAGCCGGAAGGCCCGTGATGACCTCCTCGCGGGTGACAAGCCTGTCCCACTCATTGTTGGTGGGCGTGCCGCCCGCGTATGCATCGGAGGTGTTGCGGTAGTTGCTGCCGCCCGTCAGGGATCGGCACTTGTACTTTGCACCGTCAATGGTGACTTCCTTGCCGAAGATCCAGCCCGCGCTGTTCAGGTCGTTCCAAGTGACATTGACAAGGATGACACGGTCGCAGATGAGCAGTGTCTTGTCGCCGTCCTTGATCTTTACCCACTGGAGCTTCTTTGCGTCGTCTGAGGGCGTATTGCCGAAGCTGTAGTTTGAAATGCCTCCGGACATTGAGGGGATATTGCCCCTACCCGCGCCCGAATATGGTTCAGTGTCGTTACGCCACGGCTTTGTGGGTCTTGCCAGCGCCGCGCCGTTGTTGTAAAATCCGCCGAGCTTGACGGTTCCGAGATATTGCGCCATAAGGTAGCTCTCCTTCCGTTTTGATGAAGCGGTAGGGAGCGAATATCTTCTTCGCCAGATTGTGGGCGCAAGCCCATCGGGCGAAGCCGAGCCACGAATTGACCGATTGGACGATCGCTGCCTTCGTGATCGTGCCCTCCTGCAGCTTCTCCATCATCCGCTTGATGCGCCGCTTCTCCCGCCGTTTCGACTCGGTACGGAGAAGCAGATGCGTCGCTTTGATTTTGAAGCCGTAGGCGTTCACGCCCTGCCGCACATAGAAAATCTTGGTCTTCTGGTTGGTCTCAAGGTGCAGTCTCTCTTGGAGGAACACCTTGATCTTTGCTAACCACTCCCGGGCGATTTCCTTGTTTGGCGCTATGACGACGACATCGTCCATGTAGCGCGTGTAGAGCGTCGCACCGAGGAAGCGGATGCAGAATTGATCGAGCTCGTTGAGGTAGATGTTGGCGAAGTCCTGAGAACTCACATTTCCCAGCGGAATCCCTCTCTCGCCCTCCGGCGAGCTGTCGATCACTTTGCAAAGAAGCCTGTAAAAACGGAGGAAGTCCTCGTATTTCTCGGGGTACTTCTTCTTGAGCTTCTTGAACCGCTTCGCGATGATCTGCTTGAGCACGCTGCGGTCGATGCTGTAGAAAAACTTGCGGACGTCGATCTTGATGACCGTCGCCTCGTCGCCCCACTTCATGCGGGCGACCCTCATGTCATGCTGTACGTTGAAGGCAGCTCGGATGGGGCCTTTTCCGTACATACACGCAAATGAACGGTTGACGAATACCGGGCGGAAGAGCGTCTGCAGCTCCTGATGGATGACGAGCTGCACGATCTTGTCCCGCAGCGGCGGGATGTGGAGACTGCGCTCCTTCGGCTCCACGATGATCCTGTGCCGATACTTTCCCGGCGTGTACTCACTAACGCCCGCCTGTCTCGTTTTCTCAATTTTCTTGAGATCGCGCCACAGGCGCACGTTGTTCACCTCGGAATAGAGGTCGTAGAGCACGGCCTCCCGCGTGAACTTACGGCTGCCTCGCAAGGCGGTCTTGTAGCCCGCCTCGATCGCTGACCAGCCCACGGCGTCCTCATAGCTGGAGGGCGGAGGGATCGGCGGCACGAGGGCTTTCTTGGTGCTCTTCGTGTTGTAGAGCATAATGGGGAATTTCGTCATTCGTGGCATCCTTTCCTTTTAGAACGGCTTGGCACCCATGACGCGGGTTGCTACCCACATTGTAGACCTCCCTCCGCCTCCCAATACGAGAGGGCGGGCGAAGCTCAGTCACTGTTTTTACGCCGTTTCTCAACATGGCGAAGGATTACCTCTCCCTTGAAGTATAACAAGGACACGCACCTGAAGCCGTGGCCGCAGATGACGTAATAACCTACAAGGCGGGGCGGAAACCGAGGTTCGGGTTGGAGTTCGTAGCATTGTTGTTGTTCCAGTTGCGGGCCGAATTGTACCCGCGAATCGCACGGTTCGACGCCAGACAGAGATAACCCTGAGTAGGTGCTGTACTTTTTCTGATGGTCTATTTTCGGTTGTTGATGAAGAACTTTTGCAGTCCTCCAATGATGCGCCCGATCTCCTCGAGCTTTCCTTGCAGTTCCAAGAGTTTCTTCTGCGTGATGTACTTCTGGTTCTTGGCGACACCTAAAAGCACGAGCAGCAGTGTCTTCTCTGCGTCCGCCTCATCCAGCCACATGAGCCGTCTGTTGACGTTCGTGAGGTTGTTGGCCATAACAGCCGCTCGGATGAGCTTGTAGCAGGATTGCTTGATCTCTTGGCACAAGGAGAACTTCTCGGAGGCGGGGAAGTTTTTCAGCAAGGGGTATATATCCCTTTCGAGAAATATCTCAGTTTTCTTTTGTAGGACTGACGGCTCTGCCATGATACACACACCTCTTTTCCCGAACGCGGGCAAGCTCGGCGTGATCACCATAATATTCGAAGCCGTAGTCCGTGAGTTTGATCCTGACAGGCTTGCCGCTGATGATGCTGTGCCCTGTGATGAGGACGTCGGCGTCCCCTGTGAGGGACAGCCCCGCTTCCGTCTGCAGGTTCAGCACGCCATCCGGCAACCCGCCGCACTTCTCGCATACCGGGGCCAGCTCCACGAGCAAGCTCCCGATGATGCAGCTTGCTTCTTTGCGGCTGCAAGCGACCTTATACATAGATTTTTCGCGCCACAGAGTCGTAAATCCCTGACGTGATCGCGACCGAGGTCACGGTGTTGAAGTTGATGAGAAAGACATTGTTGACCATGTTGTTCAGCGTCGCATCCTTCAACACCTTAATCTCTTTCTGCGCGTCGGCAATCTGAGCCTCATGGAGAATGACCGCTTCACGGTTTGTGAAAATGCCTTCGTCCATGTGGTTCATATTCACCTGACTCACAGGCGTTCCTTCCTGAATGACCTCTCCCGTCTCAATGTCTTGGACGTGATCGAGCCACCCGATTTTTTCATAGGCTTTCATTGCTGCTTTCGACCTCCACTTCTAAGATATTATATTTGAAGGCTATATAAAGCCCCTTGCCCGGTGTTTTTGTGAAGACCCGCTCGCCCGCTGACGCGATGATGTCACCGTCTTTGTCCACGAGCTGCACCTCGGCGACGTCACCGATCACGGTATCGTCGAAGTAAATGTAGACCCTTGCGCTTGCGCCCTGCACGAAGCGGCGGAAGGGCTCCGCTGTCTGTGGCACGCCGTTGAGCGTGTAGTCCGCATGATCGACCGAGTCAACGAACCGCTGCCCGATCTTCTGGATACCGATAGAAGTCAATGTTTTCATTCTGCTGCGCCTCCTTTCGCGTTGGTAGAGCAGCGCGTAGAGGTGGAGCATCTCAGGTAGACCTTTGCACCCTGCGCCGCCTTCGAGCCCACCTCAATGTCCGAGGCGAAGCCCTGATAAATGGTGTACGCGCCGAAGTGATAGAACTCCTCGGAGGCTGCAAATGTGCCGGCTCTCGGGAAGGGATTGCCGCCGCCCGATGCGCCGCCTTGCGCCATGACCGTCGAGGCCACGAGATGTCCTTCACTGACGATATGCGGCCACACGCCGCACACGATCTCTCCGCACCTTGGATAGCGTGAGAAGCCTGTCTGAAGCCGGGATTGAATAATGAGCCCGCCGATGGTCTCCATGCCGTAGGCGGGCTTACTGCTGCCCTCCTTGACCTTGCGGACTTGCCCGTCGATGACCGAGAGATTTGTGATGCCGCTGGGCTTGGAACTGTTCAGGAAGATGATGAACTCAGCCCAGCGCTCCGCATCCTGATCGGCGAACAGTTCAATCCGGCTGCGGTCGTAGCCGAGCGCGGTCAGCGCGTAGAGAACGCCGCGCCGCGTGCCGCTCCACTGTGAGATGATCCCCTTCATGGACAGGCGCGTCCGATAGGCTTCGGCGTCCTCGCCCTCCAGTCGCGGCATATCCCGGTCTTGCCCATGCACGGGGAGCATGACCTCTGAGCAGCTTGCTACGTTCGCCTCGCTGCGCACGCGGAAGATCGCCGCCTTCAGGTCGTCGAACTCGCGCCCCATGACCTTGAAGAAGATGCAGAGCTGGTTGACCGTCTTCCGGCCCTTCTTCAAGGGAGCGAAGAGCAGATCAAACATATATTCCCCGAAGGTTTCAAACTGCTTCATCCGCTCACTCCCTTTCGACCGTCACGGAGACGTCGCCGAGGGTGATGACCTTGTCCTTACCCAGCTTCACATCCGCCTCCGGCTCGGAGACCGCCGCGTTGGTGGCCCCACTGTAGCCGCTGCGGATCGCGTGGTTGATGTCGGACAGGGTCAGCTCGTTGAGCTTGCGGCTGCGGCGCACGGCCAGCAGTTCGGTGAGGATCGCCTTGACCCGGTTCTCCACAGCCTCGTCCGTGTCCGCCGTGTCGGTCGTGACCGTGACGGAGATATTCTGCGATACGGTCACAGAGGACTTCACGAGAATATTATCATACGGGCCAGCGATCTTGTCAACGGCTTCTCTTACTGCCGCAAGCAGTCCCTCCGTTGCCTCGCCCGCCGTGCCTGTCACGATGACGTCCACCGTGCCCTGCCCGCGCGGGTGGTTGCAGTCGGCCTGTGCGAACAGTACGCCGGGGACGGACTCCGCCGCGTCAATGAAGGTGTCCTCCGTCGCCCGCTGCGCCAGCTCCGACCACGAGCGGAGTGTCCGCGCCCTCGCGCTCTCGTCATCCTCGGTGTCGCTGCCTTCCCGCACGATCCAGTCCTCGGCGTTGCTGAATGTGACGTCGCCGAGGTAGGTCAGCGTGCGCACGATCTGCCCTGCGGGGACGTTGTAGCGGCTGCCCTCTGTCTCGGCCTCCACCAGCACGTCCACGGAGGACGCGCCCTTTTGCAGCGTCGCCGCCTCCAGCACAAAGAAGCGCAGCTCCTCGCCGTTGATGTCGAGGATGCTCTTGAAGACGTGGCCCTTGGGGATTTTGACCGCCTCGCCCGTCATGTCGGCGCGTCTGACGGTGATGAAGCCCTGCGTCTTCTGCGCCTTCTTGCGCTTTTTGGAGTAGTCCGCCATCTTCAGGTCGAGCCACGCACCGCCCGCGTGGGAGACGAACATATTGTTCAGCACGACGCGGAGCAATTCAATGACCTCGACCTTGATGCGCAGCACGATCATGAGCATCGTGTAGAACACGCCGCCCGAATGGAAGTTGCTGATGACGAAGCCCTCGTCCTTCAGCTCCTCGACCTTCTGCTCCTTCAGCTCGTCCAGCGTAGGCAGAGGGAGCACGGCGTCCAGTATTTCCTTGTCGATCATTCTGATATCACCTCCACGCTCACCGCGCCGATGATGACGTCCAGCTCGTGCCGCTCGTCCTCCTCCGCGAAGCGGAAGGAGCAGTGCAGCACGACCGCGTCATCCTCGAACGCAATACTGATCTCAATGCTTTCCGGGAGGATGACCTCCCGCTTCTGCAGCTTGAGCCGCACCCGCTGGGTGATCTCCAGACGGGTCAGCTCCGTGTCCTCGGACTGGATGAAGTCATACAGGCCCCAGCCGAACTCGGCGTCATAGAAGACGTCTCCCGGCTGCGTGAGCGCCTCAAGGACGATGTTCTGATACAGACACTCCAGCCCCGAGCAGAGCGGCGCGTCGCCGTCTGTGGCCTGTGTGAGCTGCCACTCGCTGTTGAGCCGGATGTCCGTATCGTTCAAGCCCGTCATAGCTCCACCTCCCCGATGATCGCCGGGGTGAGGTCGCCGTAGGGAAGCGCGACGGCCACGACCGCCCCGGCCTTGAACTGTTTCTTAGACTTAATTCCCGGAAGCGCGGGATAGTTGGCGTCGGGGTTGCCGAAGCGGTCGATGACGGTGAGTTTGTACTCGTACCAGTAGGAGGTGATGTGCGCCTTGAACACCTCGCCCGTCACTTCGTTGTGGACGATCAGTTCCTCAATGTCAAAGGCGTCGCTCTTTGCCGCCGAGTCGATGGTGGCGAATACGGCGGCGGGGAGCTTCAAATGCGGGAAGTCCTGCGCCAGCGTCTTCTTCATAACGGACGCGACCATTTCTTCGAGCACGTCGGTTTCCTCCTTTCGGGGTCAGAAATAGATGTAGGTGCGGATGAAGCCGGAGTCGTTGGTCTTGCTGACCACCTTGGAGACCTCGACCTCACCGCTCACCTGCGGATGGATGAGGTTTATTTTGTGGGAGTGCTTGATGAATGGCGCGGAGACCGTCTCCAGCTCCCATACGCCGCCCGCGCGGCGCAGGTTTAGGATGTTCACGCCGCGCTCGAAGGTGTAGACCTTCTTCTGTTCCGGCTTCTCGTCCCAATAGAAGACGCCGCCCGAGAAGAAGAACGGAACACGAAGCCCCCACGCCGCATTGACGGCGTTGATCGCTTGGACGGCGGTCTGCCTCCGAATGGGGAGCATTTTGCGCGTCGGGTAGGTCTTGCTGGAGAGCTTCATCTTGGACAGGCCCGCCTGTGCAAGGAAGTACGAGATCAGCTCCTGCGGCGTGGTGTCGAGGAAGGTGTCGTTGATGATCGTCTCCTCCATGAGCAGCATCTCATCCTTCAGCGCGACCTCGTTGGCATACGTCCCGCCGTCGTAGTTGCCGGAGACGAAGCCCGTGAACACGTCCTCCAGCGTGCCGTCATAGCCGAGCTGGATGGTGGCGGGGTCTTTCTTCTTGAGCGAGAGCTTCGGGCGGAACTGGCTCGTGAAGCGGATCTTCGCCCAATCATAATACGAGGACTTCGAGGAATAGATCTCAAGCTCCACGCCTTCCTCGAAGGTGTAGGAACCGGCCTGTGCCGAGATCTGCGGGTAGTACAGTTCTTTCGTTTCCACTGTGGCCTCCTTAGTACGGCATGGCGGTCACTTTGTTCATCGCCGCCGTGGCGTCTGCGTCATCCCGTGCGGGGGACTTGCCCCGTCCGTTGCTCAGGTAGCTCTTGTAGCCCGCCTTCAGATTGCTCGCCGCGCCGCCGCCGGACTTGCCGGAGCCGGAACTGGAGCCGGACTTTGCCGTGATGGTCTGCGGGATGTACTCCCACAGCTCCAGCGTAGCCGTAAGCTGCCCGCGCTTGTTTTCGCCCTTGTGGGACAGCTTTTTGAAGATGACCTTCTCCACGCCGTGGGCGGCGGTGTCCTCGCTGATGATGGGGATGGGCTGCGGCACGCTCTGCCCGGGCGATCGGAAGATCGCCCGGAGCGTTGCGTATCGCTGGTACTTGGTCTGCGAGGGCGTGTCGTCGATGATCAGCTCGATGTTGACCTTGGCGTCCTCGTAGCCCGTTGCCTGTTTCGGCTTAGTGGCGCTGCCCTCGACCTCCTGCTCGTCCACCTTCGCGGTCTCAATGACCTCGATGCTTTTGACGAGACCGGGGAGGACGACGCCGTTGAGCTTGATCAGCTCGTCTTCTACATAGATCATAGCGTCCTCCTTCCTTATGCCGGGGCCGGGACGGCGTCCTCGTCGTCGCCGGGTTCGCCGTCCTCGTTGGCCGCTGCGTAGTCCTCGACCTCCTGCAAAAGAGCGAGGAGCTGCTGCAGGTCTTTGATTTTCTTGAGGTCGACCGGGACGAGCAGCTTGTGGATGATGACCTGCTTGCCCTTACCGGAGCCGCCCTCATCGCTGCTCTCGTCCTTGTCCTTCTTCCCGCCGCCGAGGTCGACCTTCTTCTCCGGCTTGCGGTCAAGAGCGCCCTGCACCTGCTGGAGGCTCTTGTTCATCGCCTCTGCCGGGGCGTCGCCCGCCAGCGTCAGGCCGTGAGCGTAAGTAGTCATGGTGCGTTGGCCGGACAGGGTCAGCGTGGACAGCGGCCCCTCCTTCGCGTCAGAGAACGGGAGGAGGTTGCGGATCTTCTGCAAGCCGCCCTTTACGGCCTCGACCGCGCTGCTGAAGGCGGATTTGATGCCGTTTGCAAAGGTGGACACGATCCGTTTGCCGGACTCGAAGAACCACGTGACCGCGCCAGAGACGGCGTTCTTGATGTTGTTCAGGCCGTTGGAGAAGGCGGTGCGTGCGTCGGTGAACTTCTGTGAGATGCCTTGGACGATGTTGCTCATGGCCGTCGAGAACTTCCCACGGATCTCCGAGAGCTTGCCGCCCGTGAGGTTGTCGATGAAGGTGTAGCCCGCTGTGTACCAGCCCTTGACCGCCTCCATCGCCGCCGCTGCGACGCCGGAAATGCCGCCGCCGTGTTCCTCGTAGGCCGTCTTGATGTTGGACAGCTTCTCGGACACGGTCGCCTTTGCCGCGTCCATGACGGAGCCGATCACGTTCCCGATGCCTTCAAACACCGACTTCGCGACCGAGCCCACCGCCGTCAGCTTTTCCTTAAAGAAGTTGATGACGGAGTTGACCGCATTGCGGAACCACTCACACTTGTTGTAGAGTAGCACCAGCGCCGCAATGAGGGCCACAATGCCAATGACGACCCATGTGACGGGGTTGGCCAGCAGCGCCGCCGTGAAGCTCCACACCGAGGATATGAGCGGTGTGAGCGCCCCTCGCGCCAGTGCGAAGCCGCCCTTGAGTATCTTGAACGCGCTGACCGCCTTTGTCACGACGAGGCCGACGCCGGAGATCAGGGCGATCAGCGTGCCGCCTACGGCGAGGAAACCGCCCACCGCAAGAACGATGAGCATGATGACCTTGACGAGCTCTTGGTTCTTCTCGATCCACGAGCCGACCTTCGTCAGCACGCCCTCGCCCTTGCTCATCAGGTCGTTGACCGTGGGGAGCAGGGAGTTGCCGATGCTCTCAGTGACGTTGTGGATGCGCTGCTTGAGTCGCTCGAAGCGTTCCGGCTCCGTCTCCTGAATGGCGGAGGCCATCTGCTCCGTGACCGACACGCCCTTTCCGAGCGAGCCGTACATATTGACGATGTTGTCCTGCAGGTCGCCGACCTTGTTATACATCAGGTCGATGAGCGCTACGGCCTCGGTGTCGCCGAAGGCTTTCTGCAGCTCCATCTTTTCGGCGGCGTCCATTGTCTCGCCGAACTTGCCCCGCAGGATGTCGAGGATCTCCGGCATACTCAGGAGCTGGTTGTTGGCGTCTGTGAACTTGAGCCCCAGCGCCTCGCCGCCCTTGGTGGCGCTGCGGAGGAAGGCTTTGTATTTCGTGCCCGCTTCCGCGCCGCCCATCGTTGCTTGCAGCATACCCAAGACGGAGAGCTGCTCTTCCAGCGGCACCTGCGCCGTGGTCGCCGATGCGCCGAGGTTCTGGATTGCCTGTGCCATGCCGGAGCCGGAGGTCTTGAACGCTCGGACGGCGTCGGAGATGCCAGCCGAGAACATCTCGCCGAACTCCATGTCGCTCAGGTCGCTGTAGTAGTCTTTATAAATGCCGTAGCCTGTGGCAAACAGCGAGGTCATCTCGCCCGCCGTGGACTTCGTCGCCTTTGCGGTCAGGGCCGCGAGGCTTGTGAACTCTGCGACGCCCTCATCAGAGAGGGAGGCGATGCCGCTCTTGATGTCGTAGGCCGCGCTGATGAAGTCCGCCTTTGACGTGCCCGCCCACTGATCGGAGAAGCTGCGTGCGGCGTTTTCGACCGCTTCAAGGTCTTGCACGCCCAGCGAGGCCAGCTCACCCAGCGCACGCCGCGTTTCAAAGGTCGCCTCTACCGGGGCGAGCACAGCGTTTACGATCTGTGAGCCCGTCTCCTGCATCGCCGCGCCCGCCTTTGCCATGCCGCCGAAGGTCTGGCTTGCGGCGTCCAGCTTGGAGACGTTTGCGCCGACCTTGGACGCCACGCCCGCCATCGGCCCGGAGAGGTTGTCGATCATGTTCATAATGAGCGACAGCTTAAATACGGACTCTAAACTCATTTTCTGCTTTCACCTCCAGTTTGAGATAGAGGCGGAAAACGATCGGCGACGGGAGGCCGTCACTCGGGGAACGCTCGCACGATCGCCCGGGTGACGATGCCCTCCTCAAGCTCCTGCATGAAGCGGGCCTTTGCGACCCATCCGAGGAACTCGTCGACGTCGTCAATCGTTTCGGGGTCAAAGGTCTCTAAGAGAGGCGGAGGCACAAAACGATAGATCTCAAGGAGCCCGCGCTCCACGAAGCTCTCCCGTACCTCCGCGACCCGTTCTCTTAGAGCTTCTTCAAATTTGCCGTACCCGTCAGGCCGAGAATCTCCGTCAGCTTATTGCCGATGGAGATCGCGATGCCGGGGTTCTCCTCCATGTCCTTCGTCAGACGCTCGGCGTCCTCGTCGATGACCGCGTCCAGCATGAACGCCTTGCTTGCCTTGGTGATGCCCTGCGCAGCGGTCTTGATGTAGCGGTCATAGCTGGGGACGGTGGGGCGCTTAAAGTAGTAGGAGAACTCTTTCTCGCTCTCATCGTCCACAGGGACGGTGATACCGACGCGGTAGAGCTTGCCGCCGTACTTGGTCTTGAGCTGTTCCTCGCTGCTGCGGGCGGGGGTCTGGTTGTTGGTGTTTTCCATAGTGTGACTTCCTCCTTGTTATTCTCAAAAATGTTGTCCTTAGACGGGTGCGACGCCGTCCTGATACACGCCGCCGACGATCATCATGTCGACGTCGACGGTGAGGCTCTTGTCGCCCTGCGCTGCCTTGTTGCTGCGCTTGGAGAACTTGACCTTCTTCAGCTCGTCGATCTTCGTGCGTGCGCCCTCGTTGGCGTAGGAGACGATGATGGAGGGCAGCTCCATCTTGTAGAAGGGAACGCCCTTCTGCTTGCAGTAGGCCAGCAGATCGTCGTAGTCGTCGCGGAGCATGGAGAGCTTGCCGGACGCCTTATAGTTGCCTGTGCCGTAGCCGCGCGGCTTGGAGCCGGAGCCGTAGACTTCCTCCATCTCCAGCTCGTCGTCATAGCTGATCTCCTGCACCTGAATGTTCAGGCCGGGGATTTTCAGATCCACGTCGCCCCAATCATAGGCTTTTCCGTTTACCTTCAGCATTGCCTGTCCTCCTCCCTTAGTTGCTGCTCAGAGCCGAGCGCCCGATGTCGATAACGACCTCGCGGATATAGCCTCTGGAGAGGTAGCGGATGATGACGCTCATGGTCTCATCTTCGAGGAAGGTATCGTAGCAGCTCTCGTCCACGGTGGTCTCATAGGAGCTGATCTCCTTGTCCTCCACCATGCGGTCAAGCGGCACGCTGATGAACTTCGCCCGCGCGTCCAGCTCGCCCTGAATGTCCTCAAGGTCGATGTCGTCGTTCTTGAACTGCAGCGCCTTCTTGCGTGTCTCGCGGATGATCTTGTTCTTCACACGCACATCCTCGGCATAGCGGAAGTCGCTGCCGTCCTTGCACATCATCTTCGTGTGATAGACAAAGATGTCGTCAAGGCCGTCGTACTCGCGGAAGGTCATGTAGCCTGCGACGTCCAGCAGTTCAATGACGGTGCTGTCGTAGCCGATGGGAACCAGCTCCAGCAGCTTCGTCTTGGGGAAGCCCAGCGCGTCCTCGTCCTTGGTCTTGCCGATGGACACGCTCACCTTCGTCATGGCGTAGCGCCCGGAGGCGAGGCCCGCGAGGTTGACAATCTGCGTGGTGCCGTCCAGCCGCACAAGGCGACCCCATGCGGCGCAGACCTGAATGTCGGAGTTCTTGATCCGCTTACGGTCTGCCTCCATCTGCAGCGCCCAATCGCTCAGGTCACCATCCGCCTCGTCGGCGGGATAGGCGGCCTCCATGAGGAAGAAGCAGGGCTTGTGGCAGACCGTCATCAGCTCCTTCTGTGCTTCACTGACCGCCTCCCACAGCTCCACCGTGCTCCCGCCGACTATGTGGACGAACTCGAACTCCTCGCTGAAGCTCTTGATCTTCTCAATCGCGCCCAGCACATCGCCGTTCGTCATGCTCGGTGCAGTGGTCTTGAGGGTGTAGGTGTCGCGCACGAGGAAGGAACTGGGCTTCTGATCCGGCGAGCTCGCCTCGGTGAACTTGATCGTCAGACCCGTGCCCTCGATCTCGTAGCTGCCAGTGACGGGGACGGTGATCTCTTCCGAGAAGTTGTCGCCGTCGATGGAGTAGACGAAGGCTGCGGTGTTGAGCCCGCCCTGCGCGGTGAAGCGCACGGTGAGCGCGTAGGCGTTGTTGGGCGAGCCCTGCACGGTCACGCTGCCGCCGCCGTCGCCCGTCTTCGTGACCTCGCCGATCGTGCCAGCGGTGCTCGCGGCGACGGGGATGCAGAACACGCGGGCCGCGCCGCCCTGCACCGCGTCCATGACCGCATCGGCCAGCGGGGACAGGCCCAGCTTGGACTTGATGGTGCTTGCGCCCATGCTGCCGAGGATGGTGATGGGCTTTTCGGTGACAGAGGGGGAGACGCCGATCTTGATGTGCAGGCCGTCGCCCGTTGCCGTGGCGAAGCCGAGCAGTCCGTCCGTGACGTTGCTGCGTACATCTCTAAGCATTACTTCCTCGCCTCCTTGCTCTTACGCCCGTTCATCGGGCTGTTGTTGAACTTGGCGACGGCGGCGAGGAACTCGTCCTCCGTCATCGCCTTACCGGGCCGCCAGCCATTCGCGGCGCATACGCCCGCGTAGGTGGCACGCCCAACCTTGTGCTGCTCACGGAGCTTGTCGATCGGCACAAGCTCCGGTGCGGCAGCGCCTTCCGGCTTCTGTGTTTTAGTCGCCATCTGTAGGCTCCTTTCATGTGATCTTCTCCACGGACGTCACTCTGACATCGGTCAGAGGTGCGAAGCCCGTGTCGCGGTAAACGCCGCCGTTGAAGGTGATCATCACCTGCACGGCGACCTGTGCTTTCAGGAGTGAGTCGTCCTTGTCGACCCAATCCGCTCCCTCAATCTCAATGGGGACGAAGTTGCCGTCGATGTAGATGCCACGGTCAAGACTCGCCACAAAGCGGTCGAATATCTCTTCGACTTCATCATCGGTATAGCCGCCGATGATCACGCCGAACGTGGTCGCCCGTTCCATGATCTTCCGCCTTTTGTGCAGCGTTCCCTCTTCGTCTCTGTATCTCTTTTTGGAACCGTTTCGGGTGAAAGTCTCACGTTCGAACAAGACCGCGCCGATGTGGGACTCCTGGCTCTTCTCCAGAGCCTTCTCTGTGGTAAATGGCTTGGACTTGATGCCCGCCGCTTTCAGCTTGTCGATGAGATATTGCTTGCTTTCCGTGTAGAGCAAGAGATCAATCCTCCTTCTGGATGAACTCTTCGACCGTCGCCTTCATCTCCTGCATATCGTCCTCTGAGAGACCGAGGAAGGGACGGGCCGGGATGGTGATGCGGACTTGCTTCTTCGTGACCCACTTGCCGCCCACCTGAAAACGGAGGGCTTTCTTCTTCCGCGCCCGGATGGTGCGGCCCGATTCTCCGAACTGATGCGTCGCCGCATACTTGACGTTCGTGCCGAGCGCGAAGCCGGAGGTGTCCGACTTGGCGTGGATGGAGTTGCGGAGCTGCGCGGACTGGATGAGCGTCTTGCCGCCCTCCTGTGCGGCGCGGATGGAGGTCTTCCATCTGCGCCCGTCCGGGCCTTTGCTCTGCTTGAACCGTTCCAGCGTCGACTCGCGCGCGCCCTCAGCCAGTGCCGCATTGATGCCCTGCTTGTCGATCTCCGAGAAGCTCCTGATCCTGCGGAGCATCGCCCGCGTGTCGCCGTCGAGCCGGATGCTGTACATGGCCATGCGTTACATCCCCCTCATCTTCTCGCGGGTAAACAGGCGGCTGTTGGACTTGACCTTAAAACCACCCGCCGCTGCGCTCGCCGGGTCTTCCGTCTCCGTGCCGATGGACACCGTGCCCTCCGCGACCAGCGTGAGGAACTTGATCGCCGCGTTGTAGCGATTCAGGTAGGTCTTCTGATCCGTCCCCTCGTCGATGCCGATGCGGGAGAATAGATTGTAGACCGCGATGTCCTTGGAGAACTTGTTGATGACCCTCGGGGCCGGGGCCAGAGGGACGGCGTACCTCTTGGCGAGGTAGCCGTCGATCTCTGCGTCCGCGTCGGCGATCGCCGCATCGATGATCGGGGAGACCAGCTCTTCACGCTCGGCGGGGTCTTCAATGAAGGTGTCGCCGATGATCGCGTTGAGCGCGTCATCCTTGACCATGTCCCGTACTTCAGCGCGTGTGCTGTAGCTCATGCCGTGCCCTCCTTTCTGCCCCGGGCGGTTTAGGTGGTGGTGCCGTCAGAGCCGTAGGCCATCTGCCAGAAGCCGAAGCCCGCGTTGCCGCGAGAGTCTGCGCCGTAGATGAACTTCTTGCTCATGAAGACGTTGTCGTCGGTCTCGTTGGTCTTGGAGACGAACTTCGCCTTCTTGCGCTGCTGGTAGATCAGCGGCTTGACGGGACGCTTGGTGCAGAGCAGGAACCAAGCGGAGTCGCTTGCGAGGCGAGGCTCCACATGGATCTCCGCCGTGCCCTGCATGGTGTTCTTCGTGCCGTTAATGAAGTCGGCGACGAGGATGTCGCGGGCGTCCGCTTCCAGTGCGGGCGGCACGACCAGCAGATCGGGAACCAGCGCCAGAGGGCGGCCCTTGCTGTTCTTCAGGCTCATCATGGATGTACGCGCCGTCTTGTAGGCGTCCATGCTCAGCTTCGCGGTGCCCTTGTTGCTTGCCTTGTCCTTGCCGACAGGGTGGTCGGTAGCGAAGAACGCCTTGCCGTCGTAGCACTTCTCGGTGAAGCCGTTGGCCAGCAGACCGTAGACCAGCTCGTCGGGATGCAGCGCGGCGGACTCGCCGAGCATCTGAATGGAAGGATTGTAGAGGCCGATCTTGTCGTCCTCGACCGCGTTGCGGTCTACGCCGACAGTCAGCTCGAAGTCCTTGTTCTTGATGGTGTAGGCGGAGCCGGAGAGGTTCTGGATCTCGCGCTCACCGATCCACTCCCTCATGCCGGGGATGTCACCGAGCCATGCGTAGGTCTCGGATTCGCTGGTGCTGGGCACGACGGTCGCGACCTTTTCATAGGTGGGATGCTGCCCTTCAAACGCCTTGTTAAAGACCGTGTTGAAGGCGGTATAGATGCCTCTAAGGGCCTGCGGGGTGATGATCATAATGGATGTACCTCCTTACTCGATTAGCCGCCCACACCTGCGGCGGCAGCAGCGGGAATGTAGCCTCCGCACTCGACGGCGACGCCCTCGTCATCCACGCGGATGACGGTGCCAGCCACAGACGCACCCGTGGCGAGCGCCGTGACGGTGTGGTCGTCTTCCATGTAGCAGGGCTTGAGAACATGGGCGGCGGTGATCTTATTCGCAGCGGTAGCGGTGTTGTCAAAGACGAATACGCCGCGAGCGACGCGGATGACCAACTCGCCGTCTGCGCCCGTATTTGTCACTGTCTCCTCGGCGCGGCCCACAGCGGTCAGGCTCTCGGCCTTCTTGCCGGGGATTGCGTAGCCGCTCGCGTCCAGAGCGACGAGTGCGCCCTGATAAATGGTGGTACCGCCCTTCACAGGCACCGCGATGACCTTTGCGCCGTTGGCGATCTCAGGGGTATCTCTCACATCAGTCAGTTTTGCCATGATCTTAGTCCTCCTTCATACCGTACTTCTTAACGTCGTCGGGCGAGATTCCGAGCTGCTTGCAGACCAGCAGCGTGTCGGCGTCCAGCGCGTCGCTCTTGAGAGCCTTGACGTCGTCCAGCTCAATCTTGTCCATCGGCACGATTTGCGGGGCCTTCTCCACGAAGGAGCCGAAGCCCTTCGGGTCGCTCAGGGCGTAGCTCTTAGCCCATTCTTTCTGCGCCGGGGTGATCTTACCCGCCTTCAGGGCGAGGATGACAGCGTCGTTGGCCTCGCGCTCCGCATTCTGCTGCTTGAGCGCCTTCAGCTCCTCGGCGAGGTTGACGCCGTCGACCGTGCCGCTCTTGAGCTCCATGATCTTTGCGGTCACGTCCTCGGCGGCAGCGCCCGCCTTCAGACCCAGCAGCTCGCAGACCGCCTTGTTCGCCACGACGTTCTCGGGCGGCTGCTTCTCCGCTTCCTTGAGGCTGCGGTTCTCGGCGAGGCAAGCCTTGAGCGCCTCCACGACCTGCTCCTCCGTGGCGTCCTCGCTCAAACCGAGCAGCTCCGCCAGCTTCTTGATGTCCATAGAATGTTGTCCTCCTTCAAAATTGTCTGAATTGACGATGGGGTTCATCCCCTCGATCGCCGGAGTGTTGGTAAGTGCCAGCGAGTGGAGCCCGATCGCCTTGTTGTCCGCCTTGCGGACATTCACGACCGGGGAGAGGTAGCGGTACTCCTTGTTCTCAAGGTACTGCGCCCCTCGGGGCGTCCACTCGACGACGGCCTTGATTTGCCCGTCCTCCAGCTTCAGCTCCTTCACCCATCCGGCTGCGGGTGCCTCGCACCCTTTGAGCGTCTGATGCTCGTAGTCAACGACGAGATCCACGCCGCGCTTGGCGATCTGCGCCTTCATCGCCTTGTAGCTCTCATCGTCTACATCAAACTCGCCCTTCGAACTGACAACGTGGCCGATGGGGAGGACGAAGATCGTCTCCGGCGCTCCCACGAGCTCCACATTGCCGCCTTTTAGGGTCAAAAAACCATCCATTTGCATCTGTCCTCCTTTGGTGTCGCCGCGAACCGCCCGGAAACGGCGTTAGAGCGCGTGCGCACGCCCCTTATTTGCCGCACCCGTCAAATTACCCTGCCGAGAGCAAAACGCGCACAGCGGGGCTCTGTGGCCTTATGGCGGAGTGTTCCCCTTTTCGCGCTCTTGGTACGCCTTTTTGAGTGGCTCGGGGTAGCCTGTGAGGTCTGGCTGATAGCGTACCTTGGCGGGGTTGGTATCGAACTGCGGGTCGGGCAGGATGTTGACGAAGCGCCCATCCTCCAGCCGCGCCGCCCTCGGTGCTTCGGTCTCCACCGTCAGCCCCCGCTGCTCCATCTGGCGCTTGGAGAGCGTCTTGACCGTGCAGCGGCACTTGAAGCCGTTGGGCGGGAACCATGTGTCCCAAATGGGATCGTCCGCCATGAACACGCGCCCATCCATCGCAAGGTGGCTCGGGCGGGTCTTTGAGTCGTTGACGGCGTCATACTGCCAGTAGGGCCGCAGCGCCTTGACGCCCGGTTCGGTCATCCGCTTGTAGTGGCCCACATTGTAGGCCGTCTGGATGTTGGTGCGGAAGATGTTCTCGGCTTGGTAGGGCGTGATGCCCTCGTAGCCCTCTGCTTCGAGGAAGTCGTTCATATTCTCGCGAAACTCCGCAAGGCTGTTACCATCCTCCAGCGCGGCCAGCAGCTCGTCGTAGAACTTCTTGAGCACCTGCGCCTTCGTGTAGCCGCTGACCGTAAAGGCGAGGGCGCGGTACTCGGCGGCGATCTGATAGAACCGCGAGGCGGTTACAGGGACGCGCTCTTTGAAGTACGCGACCGCCTCTTCAAAGGTCATGTCCTTGCGGCTGAAAAGCGCGGTGAACTCATCCATCCTCAACCACCCGCCCCTCAAGATCGGCGTAGAGCATAACCTTCTGCAGCAGCTCCTCGACCTCAGAGACATCCATCGCGGCGTAGAGTTCGGCGACGGCTGTGTCATCCTCCATCAGCTCGCGGAGCTGTTCGAGACTGTCTGCGTTCTCAATCATTTTGAGAACCGGCTCGAACGCGCGCTTGAAGCTGCCCACGCCCTTGTGGAGCGCGGCGGCGGCGAGCCTGTCAATGTGCTGCTGCGTGCCGATCGGCGCGTCAGCTCCCGCCTTGAGGGAGAGTAGCGCATCGCTTTTGAACGGCAGCACGCCGCCCATGCCGCCTCCGTAGGTGGGCTTTGCAATCTCATCACCTTCCTCCGGCTCGGGGATGGAGAACTTCTTATAGACGAAGCTCGTGGGTATCCGAAGCCCGACCTTTTCGATGAGCGTGCCGAGGATTGTCGCCGTCTGTGTCAAGTCCTCGGACTCTTCGCAGTCGAAGCGGATGTAGGGGATGCGCTTGTCCTCGCCGAAGTTGAAGATGCACAGCGGGCGGATGAGGTCGCGCCGGAGGGTGGACGCCAGCGCCTTGCAGTCGGCGACGGTGAGATCGTGCCGGACATCGTTGTGCGTCTTGCTCTGTGCGTAACTGCCGCCGCCCGAGTCGGAAGTCAGCGTCTGGCCGAGGATTGCCTTGGAGATCTGTTCATCGCAGTAACGAGCCAGCCGTTCATAGAGGTCGGAGCTGGAGGTCTTCTCCGTGGTAATGAAGTCGATGCTCGTGCCATCCGGGATGATGCCCGCCGCGTCGGAGCCAATCTGGATGAGGGCTCGCATGAGCGCCGCCTTGTCGCTGTCGCTCGCTCCCGGCGCGTACTTGCCCAGCCGGAGCGGCAGACCGTAGATCTCAGCGAAGCTGACCCAGTCCTTCAGGTCGTAGTTCTTGAAGAGGTACATCCACGCCACAACTCGGAGGATGCCAGCCCGAGAGGTGTGACCGCTGCGAGCCTTGTACCTGTGAACGATGAACTTGTTCGCCGGGAGCAGGATGCCCTCCGGCACGTCCTTCGTTCGCACCTTGAACGAATCGTCCAGCGTGTCCCAAAAGAAGCGTTTCTGGTGTCGCGTCTTGATGTCCTGCACCACGACGTGCCCTTCGTCATAGCCCCACAGGATCTCGGATACGGCGAAGCCCTTGCCGATTGCGTCGAGCAGGTCATTCTCCACATCCTCGAAGCTCTCGATGCCGTTGAGCTGCTCTTCGATGAAGTCAGCGATCTCCTTGTCCAGCGGTTCGTCGCCGAAGGGGATCACCTCGAAGTCAAGGCCCGTGACGGCGTTCTTGCGCGTCTGGAGCTGACTGAATAGGTGAGGGTCTTTCTCCTCCATTTCCTCAAAGAGCTCCATCTGCCGAAGAACATCGCCCGCGTCGGCCTCTCGGAGGATCTCAGCCAGCTTGACAGGCGTCAGGCCATTGCTGGGATACTCGCTGTACTTGTCGGAGACCTGCGCCACGGCGACCTCCCGCATATCCGGGCGTCTAAGCCGGGTGACGAGCTGCTTGAGTCGGCTCATTCCCGCACCTCCTCGATGCGTCGCTGGGCCGTGACGAAGTAATCGTCATCCAGCTCGATGCCAACGAAACGACGCCCCGTCTTCTTCGCCGCGACCAGCGTGGAGCCGCTTCCGGCGAACGGGTCGAGGATGAGGTCGCCCGGTTTCGTGACCGAGGAGATGAGATTAGCCAGCAGACCAACAGGCTTCTCGGTGGGGTGCACCATCTTGGAGCTGTTGATCTTCGGGAATGTGACGAGGTCTTTTGGGCGGCTGCCGGGGAAACTGTATTTGCCCTTAACCGCGAAGACGATGTTCTCATGCGACGGTGCAAACGCCGCCTTGGTGTCACCCATGCCGTGGTAGACCTTATCCCAAATGACCTCACTTTTGACGTTGAAGCCCGCGATCTTCATCGCGTCGATGAAGGTCTGCTCCACGTCCCAACGGGTGAAGCAGATCAGGCCGCCGCGTCCAGCCTCGCCGGACTTGAGTACGCGGAAGGCGTCGTAGAGGAACCAGATAAAGGGGCTCTTGTCGTTCTTGATGGACGCCCCCGTCTGAGAGACATAGTTGATGCCGTAGGGCGGGTCTGTGATGATTGCGTCGACACTCTCCGGCTCCATCTGACGGAGCACGGTGAGGCTGTCGCCGTGGATGATTGTGTTCTCTTGGATAATCATGCGCCTCACCTCCTTAGTAGGCTCCGCGCCGGAAGTCGAGGGCGCGGGCGATGACGCTTCTGTAGTCGACCCTGCGCCCGATCTTGACGTCAAGCGCCAGCTTGACCGCCATCTGGAGGCCGTCCGGCGCATCGTCGTTCTTGCCCATCGGGTACTCGGTCATCTGCTTTAGCAGTGTCTTGTGTTTCTTGCTGAATTTGATGTAGCCATTCTTCACGAACGGCTGCAGGGACTGGATGCGTGCATCCTTGTTCTGCGTGCTGTTGATCTCCTCGATAGGGAGATACTCGCCGACCGCTGCCGCACGCTGCCGCATGATCTCAGCGAAGTAATACTGGAACTGCACCGTCTCCACGCCGAACTTGTAGTAGGGCCGCTTGTACTCCCGCTGGAGGCGTCGGCTCGCGTCGAGGGCGTCCTCAATGATCTGATCCGGCTTGCGCTTGGCAATGTCCGCGATCACGACATAGAGGTAGCCCGTCTGCGTGTCCTTCGCCAGTGCGATGATGGAGCTGGTGTCCGACTTCTTGTTCTTGCCCAGCGATGGGTCGTTCGCGCCGATGAAGAGAAACTTCGGGTCGGAGAAGTCTGGCTGCGCCTTGCCCTCGTCGTCCCAAAAGTCAAACCACTCTTCTTGGAAAGTGCAGTTCTCCGGGTCGATGGGGTCATTCTGGATCTCGCTGTTGAAGGACGCCTCACCCTCGGAGATGCGGATGACCATGAGGTCGTAGTAGGAGAGCTTCTCCTCCCATAAGACCGCCGTGCCCTCCAGCATCGCCTCGCGGTTCGCTTGGAAGAACTCCAGTGCGTCCTCCTGTCGGTTGTCGTTGGAGAGATCGGTGAAGATGGATTCCCATGCGTCCCACAGCTCGCCGTTGGTGGCGAAGCTGATGACGCCCTGATAGCGCACCGACTTATAGCTCGGGTTCTTCGCTACGTTGGCCAGCAGCGCATCGAAGTGGAGCAGCGTGCCGATGTAAACGATGTCGGTGTAGGTGTCGCCCGCCTTGGAGACCGCCTTATAGAACCAGTCGCGGAGCTTCTTGCGTTGCTCCGGCGTGTTGACGTTCTCGTCGTTCTCCAGATCGTCGCAGACGATAAGGTCGGGACGCCACTGCTTGTGACGTCGGCCACGGATCTTCTTGCCCGAGCCGATTGCCTCAATCTTGACGCCGTTGGCCAGCAGGATGACAGAGGACTTCCAGACCTTGCCTTCCAGCTCGCCGAAGTCTTCCTTCAGGGCAGCGTTCTCCTCCAGTTCCGTCTTGATGTCGACGAGGAAGCCCTCGGCCTGTTCCGAGCTGTCAGAGAGGATGATGATGTAGTGCTTGTAGCCGTAGACGGCGGCATGCAGGTCATCCTTGAAAGTGAAGGTCGTGCTCTTGGCGTGGCCACGAGGCGCTTCGATCGCACGGCGGCACCCATCCGCGCGGCTGATCCGCTTGGCGTCCACCTCCGGGTTCATCCCCTTCAGCACGCCCTCCCGCCATATCCTGTCCAGCTCGCCGTGGAACTTGGGCGACGGGCGGACGAAGTAGTGCGCGAGATAGGCCCGCCCGAAGTATTCAAGATCGAAGGCTCCGAGCTTCCGGCGCAGTCCCTTCGGCCCGGTCAGTTCCTTTCCGACCCTGAAGTCCTCAAGGAGCTGCGCCCGCTGCTCGGGAAAGTTGCCGTCCTTTGTGACGTACTGCTCGAACAGCTCCCGCTGATACGCACGGTTTGCGACCGTTTCCCGGTCTTCCGGCTCTGTGAGCTTTTCGAGGTAGTCGTTCAGGTCAATCTTCGCCATCTGCCAGCACCTTCTCTCTTGCACGCTCCAGCACGTCATGAAGCTCGCCAGCAAGCTCAGGGTGCTGCTTGATTGCCGCCATGAGCTCCGTCTCCATCTGCTCGAAGGCAAGCTCAGCTTTTTTCTTCATGTCCTGCCGGACGCGCTTTTCGTAGGTGGCGTTCCGGGCGAGGCTTGCGATGAGTCGCCCCGCCTTATCCAGCGGCATTTCCTGAAAGTCGTCCTCAGCGGTGCTGACTCGCTGCATGAGCCCGTCCATGAGCACCATCGACGCCGCCTTCGTGTAGTCGAGGTCGGGGTGGGCCTCCACCGCTTGAGCGATCGCCTGAGTGCGCTGGATGGTCTGCGCTACGCGCTGCGCCGCCTGTGTGGTGCGGATCGCATAGCGCCCGATCGCTGACTTACTGATCTCGTAGCCTTCAGTCTTGAGCCATGCCGCCAGTTCTTCATAGGTGTTGGAGGTGTCCGCAAGCCGGACGTCGAGTTGCCCTTTAATATCGTCCGGGAGCTTGTCGATCGTCGAGCTGACCCGCGTCCTCCGTCGCTCCGCCTTAGACATCGATGCCCGGGTCGTTGATCGTGCCCTCGACGAGATCGACGCCCTTGCGGGTGAGCTTGATGATGGAGTCCTTGCGGTAGGCGTTGTAGGCGTTCACCGATCGGTCGGTGAAGGTCACATAACCCGCCTCCTGCAGATACTCGATCGGCTTTGAAATATCCGGCGAGTAGATCAGGCCGTCAGCGACGAGGGCGTTTGTGATCTGACGGACGAGCAAGGCGTTCTGACTGCCTTTTGCGAGGGCTCGGACGATGTAGCCCCGGATTGCTTTGTTCTTGCTGACCTCCTGCTCGGTCAGCTCGTCAAGGATTGCCATGAGGTCACTCCTCCTTTCCTTTGACTTTGCCTCCGTAGAGGATCTGATCGAGCTTGTCCTCGACCCTGTTCATGACCCGAATGTAGTCCTCCCGCGTCACATAGATCAGGGGGAGGTCTGCCTTCAGGTCGTTGAGGTTCTTGTCCAGCGTCTTGATGTCCTCGGCGTTCCGCTTGTCCGCCTCTTCAAGACTGGCGAGCGTCTTCTTCATAAAGAAGGTGAGCGCCCCGACGACGACGGTGCACAGCAGCGACGCCGCCGCGCCGATGAGGGCGGTGATCTGAGAGACGTCCATGTTCCGCCTCCCTTACCGTTCCGCTTCGCCTTCGATGAGCGCACTCTCCGGAAGGGTGATGTACGGCTCGTTCTGCTTAATCTCCAGCACAGTGGCCTCGATATACTTCGTCAGATACTCGTCGAAGCTGCCGAGGTTCTTCGTGATGACCCGCTGCGCCTCCGGCGCGATCGACGCCTTGACCTCATCAAAGACCTGTTTGCCCAGCGCGACCAACTCATCGCGGCTCGCCTTGCCACCCTTGACTGCCTCGCGCAGTGCCTTTGCCGTGGTCTGCTCCATCGCGCTCACCGACAGCGTGGCGAGGTTCTCAACATCCTTCAAGGCGTCGTCCAGCACCTTGCGAGTGGATGCGTCCTCGATCTGCGCGGTCTGCGCTTTCAGCTTGGATGCGCCGAGCCGGATGTAGTAAACTGCGTAGGCTCCGGCGAGGGCCAGCACAGCGAGCGCGACGTTGACCAGCATCTCAAACGCCGCACTCTGGATGATGTCCATGTTCATGTTTGGTGTCCTCCTTTGAGTATAAAAATAAGACTATGAGCATAGCTCATAGTCTTATTTTACCGTCCCTTTCAGGAACCTTATATATGTACTGCTTCTTAGAAATGTTGTCTTAGAACGTAGTGTTTTCCGGCTCGTCGCCGTAGTCGAGAAGGCTCATCTGTCCCTCCAGCTTCCCCTCGCCGCAGAGCTGCCGTACCCACCGCTCCGTCACGCCGTACTTGCGGGCGAGCTCGGGGTGGTTGTAGCCGTTGAACTCCGCTTTGATGTGAGCGTCTCGGACAGGGCGAAGGACACTCTCCGGCTTCTGGAGGTAGATGGTCGAGCCGCCGACGACCGAGCACAGCTTGTAGTAGTTCTCGACGCCGATCGTCTCTGCGATGATGCGGTTGTCGCCGTCAGGAACCATGTCGATCGTCAGTTCCTTTACGAGGTCTTCCATGTCCCGCCCTCCGTGTCCTTACTCGGTCGCTTTTGTGAAGAGCTTTCCCAAGATACCGAACACCTCGCCGACCGTCACCTGCTCGCTGAACTTCTGCCGCCAGAACTCGGGGGAGTTGATGACGCCAGCCTCCACGAGCGTTTCAAGCCCCTCCAACTGATACGCCGGGAACTCAGGCTCCTGCTCCTCCGGCTCGCTCGGCGCGGACGTCTGCGGCACCTCGAACGCCATGATCTGACCTAACAGGGCGATAATCTTGCTGCCGTAGCCCTTGCCCGGTACAGCCCAGCCCTTGCCGTTGGGGTTGTCGCTTGCGCCCAGCCATTCCACATACTGCGCCGAGCCGCGTGTGACGAGGGAGAAGCGCGGGTCGACGCACCCGTTCACGAGCGCCTCCTTGGAGGCGTATGCCTTTAGGTGCTGGATCTGCGCCCGGACACCCGTGCGCGGGTCAGGGAAGGTCGCCGCCTGTCCTTTGGCGTTGCCGTTCAGCGCCCCGATGCCTGCGTAGTTGTTCTGCGTGGGGAGCACGATGCCGCCGTACTTGAAAAAGCCCGTCTCGTGGAGGCTCTGCGCAAAGGCGACGTCGCCGCGCACGCCCTCGGCCTCGCCCTCTTCGAGGAAGAACTGCGCCAGCTGCTCCAGCGAGCACGCCGGGAGCTGCGGCTCCGCGTTCTTGGATCGGGCGAACAGCGCCATCTGCTGTGCGCTCGCCTTGGCCTTGCCCATGATCTCCGTCTTGCCCGCCTCCGTGGTGGTCGCGCCGCCGTTCAGCTCCGTGAGCTTTGCGGCGACCTTCTGCTTGAACTGCGCCCAATGGGGCAGGATGTACAGCGGGCAGTTCTTCCTCGCGCCCTGCACGATGGAGTCCGGGTGGCCCATCCAGTGGTTGTGCGTGTACAGCTCGTTCACGCTCAAGCCGTGCTTCTTCAGCAGCAGTGCCGCCAGCAGCACGCCGTTCTCCTCTGCCTTGAGGTCTTCCTTGCTGCCCGAGCCGTCCATGATGATCTCGATGGAGAGCGTCGTCTCGTTGCCGCCCGTGGCCTTCCGGCCATCGCCCGCGTGCCAGCCCACCTCGTCCTCTCTCAGGTTCTGCCATGCGTTGATGTCGTCGACGTAGTAGTGGACGCGGGCGTCGTTCATGTTGGCGTTTGGCCACGTCGCACGGGTGTACTGCTCGGCGTCCTCCTCCACGTTCTTCAGGTCGTTGGTGTTGTGGATGGTCACGCCCTTGACCTTGCCCGTGCCGCCCGAGAGCAGACGGTCGGCCTTGTACTGTGCGCCCTTCTTGTACGCGCCGGAGTCCTTGGGCCAAACCGCGCCCCACGGGATGATCTTCTCGTTGATGACGAGGCCATGCTCCGTCCTCGTCGCGTCTGGTGTCAATTTTGCCATGATGTGAATCCTCCTATAAATTCATGACCGGGTTGTAGACCTTCTCGACATACTCCCCGATGCTGTATTGCTCGCGCCCCTCTGTTTTGAGTTGCTGCATGAACCGATCGGTCTCCACCGCCAGCTTCATCAGCTTCAGGATGCCAACCTGCTCCGATGTCACTTCGTGCAGCTCCGGCCCCACCGTTGCCATGATCGCCTTGCGGAGGTAGAAATCTGCGGTGTAGACATCCATCTCGCTGAACTCATCCCACACCTCCCGGGCGAACTTCTTGCGGTTGAGCCGGGGCTTATCAGGTGGGAGAACGCCGTCCGCTTGGAGCTGCTTCTTGATCGCCGCACGCTCGGCCTTCTCCCGCTGCGTGAGGCGTTTCTTCCCCTTTGGCATTACATATCACCTCCCGCTGCTTCCGTGCCGTCTCCGCCCTCCTGTGGGCCGTATCCGAGCCTTGCGCGGTAGACATTCATCGCCCGCATGACCTGTGCGGTGGCTGCGTCGCTCGCCAGCTTCTCGCCAAGACGCTGCCGATCCTGCGCCGTACCCTCCGTGGAGGTTGCGCGAGGGATCTCCGCCATGTCCTCTGCGTGTAGCTCTGTCAGGCGGCGGGCAACGTTGGGAGGGAGTTGTTCATAGTAGACCCGCAGGAACACAAGCCCCGTGTCCCTGCAGATGTCCATGCCGCTGCGGATGCTGTCCTGCATCCGCGCTATGCGTTCCAGCGCCGCGAGGATCGCTCGTTCCTCTATCACAGCTCCGCCTCCTTCCGGCGCTGCCGTGCGAGGATTGCCTTGAGCCCTTCGATGACCTTCTCGCATTGCGCCATGTTCAGCCATTCGATGCGGTCGACATGGGCCACGCGCTTGACAAATCCTTGAATGCGGCGTGGGTCGTCATTCCAGCCCAGCGCCTCGCACAGCGCGTAGATCTTCCGGCGCTGCGCGGTGGTGCGGATGTCGCCGCCCGTGTCCGTGCGCTTATCCCGCACACTCCGACTCACACTGTCCTTCATGTTCTGCAGCACGCGGGCAACAGTGTTGACCTCGCCCTGCGTCAGCATCTTCATGGACTCCTTGCCTGTCTCGCGGTAGACAACCGCGTGCAGGTCTTCGTCCGTGAGGTGCAGCTCCGGCGACTTCGCGATCGCCCACAGCGTGCGGATGGAGGGCTGTTTGCGCCCAGTCCTTGCTGCTGTCATTCCGTGAGCCCCCTTCCTCAGTTGCCCGCCTTGATCTGCTCCAGCTTGGCGATGTTCACCTCATAGCCGAACACGTCGCTCTGTTTCCACGTTGCGCCCACGGCGTTCACCGTGTCCTCACCGTACTTCTTCAGAGCCTCCTTGCTGACCTTCTCTTCCACCACGATGCAGTCCGTCATCTGGCGGGACTTGAGACGGCGGATGATCTCCTCCAGCTTCTCCTTCGCCCGGGGCAGCGAGACGGATGTGGAGAGCCGGAAGCCTACCTCGCCGAACGTCAGCACCATCGACTTCGTCTTGCCCATCTCATCCCTGTGGTCGGTGACGAAGCTCTTGATCTCGCGCTCCAGCTTGGCCACATTGTCGTTGAGCGGCTTGCTCTGCTCCTCGGCGACCTTCTGCGCCCCTAAGATTTGCTTCTGCATATCGCTCTGGATCTCGCCCAGCGCGATCTGCGCCTCGGCGATCTGACGGAGGGCGTCGTTCACGTCCTCCCATGAATGGAGGCTCGGGGCCTCGACTACTCGTTTCCTTGCCATGTTTGCGGCTCCTTTCAATTTGTTAATGTTGCGGGCTTTACGCCCGGTAGTCTCGCTTGGTGCGCTTGCCGCGCTCCGGGATCTCGGTGAACAGTGCCACAAGACCCATCGGCAGCGTCAGGAGGATCGCTGTCGCGTCCCGATCCTCCGGCGTCCCGCCGTAGGCTGCCATCAGGAGCAGCACGCCGGAGAGCAGGATGAGGATCGCTCCGCTGATACGTTCTTTTCTCATATTTGCTGTCCCTCCTCAAAGCATCATCATGGACGATGCCTGTGCTATGGTCTTCACCGTCACCGTTTCCTCGCCCGTCTCCTTGAGGATGCGTCGGACGTTAGAGAGCGTGCGGTCGAGCAGTCGGAAGCACCCGGTCTGCATATTGCACGCCCGCGCTTTCAACTCCACCAGCGCCTCCGGCTCGATCTGGAAGTCCGTGAGATAGCCCTCCACCTCCGAGGGGGAGAGGCCCCGCAGCGAGGCGTAGAAGTCCACCCGGTTCGCCATACGCACGAGATAGGTCTTGATCTGTGCCTCCAGTTTCGGCTCGCCCGCGATCACAAGACCCACGTCGCTCTGATCGAACACCGCCCGCAGGATCTCCATTTTCTTCTGTGTGTACTTGCTCACCAGCTTGTCCGCCTCGTCGATGATCAGCAGGTATCCCTTGTTCGTGTTGAAGAACTCCCGGATGCCGTTCACCCTGCGCCAGATCGTGCCGTAGCCGTTTGGGAGCCCGATGCTCCGTTCAATCGCCTCCACAAGGTCGCGGCTGCTCATGGTGTCGTCGCACTCGATGTAGGCCACGCGGGAGAGCTTCGCGTACTGCCGCAGGGCGTAGGTCTTGCCGTAGCCACTGCGGGCGACTACGATGCCGAGGCCAATGTACTCTTGACAGCTCTGGCATACACCGAGCACGGCCTTCGCGTCCCGGCTCTCAAAGAATACGGGCGTCTGCCACGTCTTGCCCTCCGACTCCGCCAACGGCGTCGTCAGGTCGACCGCCTCGCCCGTCTGCCGGGTGAGGAAGTCCGTCAGCTTGCTCTCAAGGTCGTTCGGGTTGCTGTCATATTTGCCCGTGAGATACCGGGAGACGGTGGTGCGGCTGTAGCCGATGTCCTTGGCGACCGCCGCGATGCTTGAGTGCTGCGTCTGGATGTAGTTGTTCACGCGCTGCGCGAGGGGGCTGATGTTGATGTAGATTGTGGTGCGCTCTGCTGCTGTAACTTCCATAATGTACCTCCGTTATTATTCGTTCATCGCTCTCAAAAGGGAGAGCGCCTTGTCGCCTTTGGCGTTGAGGAAGGTGTCGTCCGTGACCTTCTTCCGGCTCGCCTTGCTTGCCTGTTCCGATCGGAACATTCTGTCCTTGGGCAGGGAGACCAGCTTCTGGCTCGGCGTGGCCTTGATGGTCAGGTCGATCATGCCCACTGCATCCGAGGGTCTTGCGCCGTCCTCGAGCCGCAGCTCGTAGGGGCGGACTCGCTCCTCCAGATACTCCCTGACCTCTCGCTCGTTTCGTTTCTGATCTCGCAGATGCTTCTCCAGCGCCGCCTGAGAACAATGCGGGCCGAAGGCGAGCAGCTCGGCGGACACCGCCTCACAGATCTTCTTGCCGTCCATGTCGTACACATAGAGCTTGGTGACATCGTCGATGTCCCACTTGATGTTGACTTTCTGATTGACGTAGTAGGCGAGCTCCGTGTCCGTGTAGAGTGTGCCGAACTTGTTGATGCCTTGGTTTGTGACGCGGGCGGTCGCCGCCTTCATCAGCAGCATCGCCGCGTACTCTCGGGGTGGAGCTGCCTTTTCATAGCGTGGGCCGTTCTCGAACATCTCGATCGGCGTAACCCATTTCTCGCCCGCGTCGCTCAGGCCGCGATGCTTGCGGGTGTGATACTTGGTGTTCTTCCACTCCGTCCAGACTTCGAAGAACTCCTCCATCGTCAGCAGCTCCCCGCGCTCCAGCATCTGGTCGATGTCCTTCTGCCGCTTGGCGTAGGTCTTGGAGCCTGTCAGCGTGCCCGTGTAGCTCTCAAACCACTTGGAGAATTTCGAGCAGACCGTGGAGAAGAAGCGTTCGATCGGTTTGTCCCAAGGCTGATACGGCAGCGAGCGTCCGACCTCTTGGATGCCAATGCTCTGGTAGAAGCCGACTGTTTCCGAGTCGAATGCGAAGTCAAGGTCGATTTTGCGGTGCTTGCGGTTCTGCCCGGTCATGGCCTTGGCAGTATAATCCTTGCCGTTGTCGACGTGCAGGATGTGGGGAACGCCGCCCGGATTGCTGTAGATCATTTTGACCAGCGACTCCTTCAGCGTCTGCGAATTGGCGTTGACGCACGCTACATCGCCGATGATAGCGCGGGAGCGCATATCCAGCCACGCAACCAGCTTCGGGCGCACGGCCTTGATCTTGCCGTTTGGAGCCGTCCACTGCACCCAAAAGTCGAAGGTGTGCTCGTCGCCGACGACATACTCCATGACTTGAAGGCTCGTCGCGTCGCGCTTGCCCTTCATCATCCGCTTGTTCTTCCACTCCCGCGTCCCGTTGGCGGCGAGGAACCGGGCAGACTCCGCGCCCCGCTGTCCCATGAGGAACTTGATGTACCGGGCCACCGTCTTGATGGAGGGATACTCCTCCCACTCCCGCCGCTCCGCCTCCAGCTCAAACCGTTCATAGAGCATCTCGATCGTGCCGAGGTTCGCCGCGAACCGCTTGTCGAACCAGATGTTCTCAATGATCGCCTTCTGCTCGTCCGTCAAGCTCGGGAACGTACCCGTCTCCTTTGGCTTCCGGCACAGCGCCAGCGCCCGGAAGTAGTCCCGGCTCTTGCCGTCTTCCTTCTCCAGCTTCAGCGCCCATGCGTTCGCCTCCAGCACGTTCTTCATGTAGCGGTACAGGCTCTGCGGGCTGATCCCCAGCCCCAGCGCGTACCGCTCGGCGTAGCCCGTGCGGTCAGGGCCGTCATAGTCGATGAAGTCCTGCACCCGCGCCGCCAGCTCTACCGCCTCATAGAAGCGCTTCTTGTTCGCCTCCGTGTACTGGTTCAGGTCGGCGGTGACGTACCATGGCACGGCCTCCTGTGCTCTCTTGTCTATGATGACCTCACTCCCTTCCACCTTCTGCGCGGCTCGCCATGCCTTCCGCGCCTTTGCCGAGAGGGAGCTTGTCGAGATCAACACCTGATCCTTGCCGCCGCCCTCCCGGGCCTGTGACTTCGTTTTGTACTGCTGAGGATTGCGATAGATGCGTTGCGTCAAAGTCTTGTAGCTGACGCTCTCAAAAGCCGCTGCCTCCTCCAGCGTGATGAATACGTCCGGCACTCCGTTCCCTCCCTTCCGTGCGTCATGCCGCGATCGCCCGCTCCGCCTTCTTCGGGTCGAGCGCGAGGGCGGCGATGATCGCCGGGAGGTACTTCTCGCCGGAGCGTGTTCCGTTCAGGATGTAGCTCATGTACTGCGGGCTTGTGCCCACCGTGGCCGCCAGCTCCGCCCGACTCATGTCCCGGTCAGCCAGCGCCTTCACCACCATCTTCCCGAACGGCGTCAGCCGTTTCTTCGGGCCTCTCATCGCTTGCCCTCCTTTCTCATCGTTCTTAGACTTACTTCCGAATGACCGCCCAGCCCAGCGAGACTGCCACGCCTATGAACGCGGTGACGCTCACGGCGGGGACGGGGCAGCGCATCAGCAGCAGCGCCGCCGCGAAGCCCAGCGTCGCGAGGGTGATGAGCCCCGCCGTGATAAGGAACGCCGCCGCGCTTTGCGCCGTGCGCCCCGCACGCTTTCGCGCCTCCCGCTTCACTTCTCTCTCAAGTAAGTTGAGAACGAGGTCGTAGCTGCGCACGCTCTGCGCCGCTTCAAAGAATTGCTGCTCCATCCCCGGCAGCGCCCGGAACGGGTCGCGGGGGTTGCCCGCCTCCCGCAGCCGCGCTGCCGCGTTCCGCCGTGCGATGACGGTTGCGCCGATCGCGGTCTTGAGGTCTTCTGTGCTGAACATTCTGCTGCTCCTTTCCTTTGCCCTCCTGCTCGTGTATAATTGAGCTGGGCCACTGCCCGGGGAGGGGGTGTTGTCTATGGCTGATGCTACCCTTGATGTCGTCGAGCGTGTACTCGACGAAGTCGACAAGAGCCGCGATGTTGACTGGACTATTCTCGGCGAGCGTCTTCGCTCTGCCATTCTCGACTCTGGCGAGCACGTTGACGCTGGTTTCACCGAGGCTCAGAAAGCGGCGATTGTTGCCGTCTGCCGGGAAACTTATTATGCGACGTCAGTAGTCGCAAGGGCCTACGCCTTCAAGGCCGTCGAGGCTCTTCTGGATCGGATCGGCGAGTGAGCGCTTCTGCTGCGTACTCCATGCGCCCCTCCCTGATCCTCTCCGCCGCCTCTCGGATTGCTTTCACTGGAGGATGGTAGTAGGCGGGAGCATCATCCGGAGCCGTCCGCTTGTCGGGCGGCTCTTTCTCTTTGATTGGCTCGCCCGTCAGCCATGACAGCCAACACGCGCGGCAGCTCACGCCGTCGCAGTGGGCGGGGATGATGGGCGGGCACGGTGCGGAGATGATGTCCGCGATCTCGCCCGCCGTGGCCTCCGGGGCCTTGAGTAGTTCAAGTCCTGTCATGCTGCGCCTCCCGGTACTTCTTCACCGCGTGGTTCATGGTGTAGAGGTGGTTCAACTCTCGGAGCAGCCGCTCATACTCCCGCTGCATCGTCTCCCTCGCGTGGCCCGTCAGCTTGCCCATCTGCCCGTCGACGTCGACCGCCATGCGGAACACATTGCGGTAGATCGTGCAGTCGTTCTCCGGGCACTCGCCGAGAAGCGCCGTCCCGAGCTGGCGGAGCTCCTCCAGCCGATGCGCCGGGATGCGCTCTGTCTCGTGCCGGAAGCCGTTAAACGGCTCGCCGCTGTTCTTGGCGTCATCATCCACCTCTTGAAGCAGTTGCCGGAGATGTTGGACGCTCTCGATCTTGAAGTCTGCGGGTAGCTTCAGCGCCAACCGATCCGCACCCACCTCGGCGATCTGCGCCGCATAGTGCTCGCACTCGTTCTCCTGCAGGATCTGTCCGTCCCGCAGCGCCGCAAGGTAAGCACGCGCCTCATTCCTGCCCAGCAGGACGGTCGCAGCGTCCTCGACGTACCTCATGACCTCAATGTGCTCCCGCAGCACCCGCTCGCTCCTCTCCCGGATGCGCAGGTCTTGTGCCTCCGCGTCCTCGTAGAGCTGTCCCAGCGGGCACTTCGCGCAAATGGCGTCCAGCTCCTCCTGCGTGTGTCCGGCCCGGTTCTTGCACCGTTCGTCGCACACGAACGCCAGCAGCTCTTCGGGGTTGCGCGGCATGGGGCCGTCCAACCGTCCCGCGCCGAAGGTGTCCGGGTCGGTGATGACCTCGCTCTCCGGCAGGAAGCCGATCTGATGCAGCGCCATCTTGAAGCCGTAAAGCTCGTGCGCGGCGGTGCGCGGGTCGGTGTCGGGGTAGTGCTTGCTCTTGACCCGCGTGGCAAGGCGGCACGTCCAGCCCTCGATCAGGGCGGCGGGCTCCACTGTCTCCTCGGTATAGCTCTCATTCGTTTCCACGGCGGCGGTGTAGGTGGGCGGCTCGCCCGTGATATCCTCCTCGGACTCCAGCCCCCGTGCCAGCTCCACGGCCACCTCCAGCGTGTCCGCGTCGTCGTACTCCATCGCGCCCCGGTCGATGTCCAGATTGCCCGTGTAGACCTCCGCGTCGATCACGCCGTACTCTCCGAGGGCCGTGCCCTCGTACTCGCGCTTCTCGCGGTCGTTGAACTTGACCACGAGGAAGCCGTTGATCTTCTTGATCTTTCTCATGCTGCCGTCATTCCTTTCTGCCCTGCCATCTTCAGACCGGGTGGGGCAGTTCCCGGTGACGCCCTTCCGGGCGTTTCGGCTTAGTGGTGGGTCGCTTCAAAGTTCTCAATCGCCCAGCGGTTGCCCGTGGCGTACACGGCCCGTCGCGTCCGCTCCTGTGGCGTTTCCCGCCTCGGCATGGCTGCCAGTGCCTCCATCATGCCGCATCTCGGGCAGATGTCCGTCTGGTTGTCCGCTCGCGACAGCGCGGGCGGCTCGTCGTATGCCCGCCCACACAGCGGGCAGATGCGCGGTTGCTCCTTCATGCTGCTGCTCCTTCCTGCAAAGCTCATCCGCCCAGCGGCGGGATGACGCGGATCGTGTCGTGGTACTTGTTCAGAATGATCAGCTCGCCGTTTGCCTTCTGCTTCACGACCAGCCAGTTCTCCGGGGCGAGACCCGCTTGCCCGAGCCGGATCTTCTGCTTGCGGGTGGGCTTCTTGCCGCGTCTCATGATCTGCCTCCTTTCCTTTTCTCGGCGTTTGTGGTAGAGCAAAAGCGAACGGCGGCGGCGGAATTAAATCTAAGAGTCGCTTAGGTGTTGGTGGGCTTTAGCAGTCCGTCAGGGTGTCGCCCTTGACCTCGTAACGATTGGGGCCGATGATGACGAAGGCCAGCATATTGGTCGTGCCGTCATGGTTGACCTGATTGATCGCCTCGTCCAGCTTGCCGTTGGTGACGTGGACTTTCTCCATGCTGCCGGTGCCGGTGTCCAACAGGCCGAAGCCGTTGGCCTCCTCCGGGGTATCTCCGACAGTGGTGAGGGCCATCTCGTCGGGGGTGATCTCGTTGCGACCCGGTTCCAAGTTGAAACCCGCCTCCGCCTCCTTCAAGGCGTCGTTCGTCTCTTCCAGTGTGGCCTCGCCGGTGGTGTACTTGAACAGGATGTCTGTGATGTCGTTCTTCATGGTGTCGTTCTCCTTCTGAAAAACGCCTCCGCCGCTCGCTTTTGCTCTACCGTTCGCCGATTTGCTATTTCATTTTCGGTCGGGGTGTGCTATGATTTACTTGCTTTATACTTAAATCAGGGTACACCCCTATTATAGTCTCCGTTTGGCTACTTGTCAAGCGGAAAGTCTCTGAAAATCTACTTTTTGACAGGAGGCATTTTATGTCCGAATTAGTTGATAGAATTGAACAGGCCATAAAGGAAAAGGGCAGTAATTTCAAGCGCGTCGAGCGTGAGTGTGGTCTCGGAAATGGTACTATAAAGCGGTGGGGTGAACAGAGCCCCCGCCTCGACAAGCTCGTCCTTGTCTCCGAATATCTACAAATCTCTCTGGACTATCTCGTCTTTGGGCGTAGCTGTTCGGAGACTGCACAGGAGAATGACCGCAATGCGGCTTTCGAGCACCTCAAGCAAGAACAAGGTCTGACCTGCGACGGTTCGCCGTTGGAGGACGAGGAGGCCGATCTGATCGCCATGTATCGCCTCTTGCCGGAGGAGCAACAGGAGGACATTTTTGACCTCGTTCATCTCAAATATCGAAAGCACGTCGAACGGAAAAAAGAGTCTATTTACTGGACGTATCACAACGGCAGCTCCGCAACAAAAAGCGGCACCGCCGAGGACGCTGAAGCCCAAGGTGGAACCGCTTGATTTTTTGCGCTGTTTTGATTTAGTTGTAAATCTGTTTTCTGTAGAATTGAAAAACGCCCGCGCCGCACTCGCAAAACGCCCGAAACCATTGAAAACAGGGCAATTCTACAGCTTTTCGCAGTTTTGACCGAAATGTAGAATTGCTCGCCGCCTGTTTTGGCCCGGTTCGCCGCCCCGCCGCGCACGCCTCGCACGGCCAGCGCACGCCCTAATCCCCACCGATCCGCGCCGAAAAGCCCCGTTTTCCCGAAAATTCGCACGCTCTAACGCTCCGTTAGCACGCTTGCCCCTCTTGCAATCCGCCGCCGCGTCTGCTACAATAGCAGCATGAGCCGCGAAGCTCTTGTCCTCTTGGTCTGCTGCTGTGACTTCCGGGACGGGGCCGAGTGGCTCATACCATCTAAAAGCCTCAGAAATGCCGTTATACGGGCGTTTCCGGGGCTTTTTTGTATTCTGCGTATGTGTGCGCCTCGCCGCGCCGCCGCCGTTGTGAGGCCTCGTGGGCGTGAAAAAAGCGCCGACCGCCGCCGACGCATCCTCATCTCAAGATTGTTGATAATTCGCGCCTCCGTCCCGCGCCGAAAGTCGCCGTTTCCCGCGTATTTCAAGGGTTTTCCCGCCGTCTCCCTCCTCATCCCGCCTTATCCCGCATTTCTCAAATATCCTGTCTCCCCACACCGAGCTTGGCATCCTGCGCTTTTTCTTTGACCGGTCGAATGAACTGGATATGACGCCGCTCTGTCAGGTCTATTCGGATAATATTGTGCCCATTCTCCGCTATGATGAGCTGCATGGGGGAAATCTTTTCCCAACTCTCACGGCATACTTGAAGAGCAATTCCTCACCCTCTGCGACATGTGCAGCATTGTATATTCACAAAAATACACTTTACTCGCGTCTAAATAAAATATCACAGGTTTTGGGAAAGGATATCTTGGACAGTGAGGCGGGCTTTACCTTGATGCTTGGCATCAAGATTCATATGTTGGTGGAAACCGGTGTTCTGCCACCTGACTTTGGCCGCTGAAGGTGGCTATTGAAAGGAAGTTTTTTACTTGGAAATATTAGAAAGACTCTATAACGCGGCAGTGGTGCCCGTCGTCGTGCTTGACGACGCGGCGGATGCGGTGCCGACTGCAAAGGCGCTGCTTGCAGGCGGCGTGGATGTGATGGAGATCACGTTCCGCACGG
>OGJH01000386.1_pt1 | contig 54507 bp, 53 predicted proteins | sample 1572021 | NCBI WGS metagenome assembly OGJH01 (sample SAMEA2582098, study PRJEB24529) | metagenome | biome: Human gut stool | place: China | collected 2011
AGAAAGCGGTTTTTGACCACATGTTTGACTACAGACAGCCGTGGAGTGTGCGGAAGCAGTGGAGTCAAGAGTTGCGAAGAGCGTCCGTAATAAAGCAAAAACGGCTATAAAGCACCGGAAAAAGTAGAAAAATTTTTATTCAAAAGTTTGGGAGCAGGATGTTGAATGTTCGAACCATGTGCTTGCCCTAAGAGCTTTGAAACCGACTGATTTTAGACATCTTTATATCCGTATATACGTTTCAATGCTCGGAATAAGCTCTTCAAGGCAGCCATACAAAATAAAGCGAAAGCCAATCAGCGGCCATCATTCGTTCTTCACCCGCGCCGCCCACTCGCTTTCCTTGAACCCAACGAGGACGAAGTCATCGCCGACCAGCAGCGGGCGCTTGACAAGCATGCCGTCCGTGGCGAGGAGGCGCAGCATCTCGTCCTCGCTCATTTGGGGCAGCTTGTCCTTGAGTTCCATGGACTTATACAGAAGGCCGCTGGTGTTGAAAAACTTTTTCAGCGGCAGACCGCTCCGCTCGTACCACGCGGCCAACTCGTCATAAGTAGGATTCTCCGTTTTGATGTCGCGGAGCCCATAGGCGATCCTCTGCTCGTCCAGCCACTTTCTCGCCTTCTGGCAGGTGGTGCACTTGGGGTAACAAACAAAAAGCATGGTGTTCACTCTCCTAATATTTATAGTAAATTACCGTAATCAAGATAGCATATTCCATCGTAAAAAGCAACAAAACAGAGGGTACTGTACAGTCCATGTCAAATCTATTTGCGCCTATTAAAAATATCAGTTTTTGTCTATTGTGTCCTCATTTTGCTTGCGCGCATGCGCACAATTTGATATAATATATTAAAATATCCGTTGGTAAGTGTAGCATTTTATGATTCTGTAAAACGCGACGCATCTTTTTAATCAGACAGATACGGAGGATAATCCTATGGGCGGCACATCTGAGAAAACCACATCGAGTAGGTCCGACACCATGAAAGGTATGTTCACCGCAATTAACAAAGCAAAATTTTCCTTTAGCAATGATGCAGGCAAAAAAGTCTCAGTAAAAACACCACTTCTGGCTTTAAACTAAACAACGAAAGTGTTCAAAAAGCTAAGCAAAAGGTAACCGAAATCACCATCGCAGCAGGACAAGGCGTCAAGTCAGGTGCCGTATATCTTGGCAATGCTATCGATGAAGCCAAGAATGAGGTGGATCGCAAATCGCTCCGTCCTGTCTTTAAAGATACATTAGATCAAACTACTTCTAATGATCATGTTCCCCTTCCCGAATTAGTCTGTATTGTAGAGCATGATAAAAAGCACGATGAAAGCTTCGTCTGTAATGGATCAATCGGCTATTGGAAAACAGTAAAGGGCATCGATATTCTAAACCTATACGAAGAATCCGCACAGGAGCTCGGTTGGAATTTTGTTCCCTCCGTTTTTCAAACATTTTACTATGTAGACAATTACAAACAAGGGACCTACGTTTCACTGAATCACTATTTTGATTATTTTAAGAAGCAGCGTGTAAACGAACTCGAATCGATTGCGCAAGACTTAGGTGCTAAACATGTTAAAATCGTCTTTCAAGAGCACGAAAAATTTATTGTTAAAAATAATTCTCGCACTAATGTAAAAACTGGTACACTAGAGTCTAATACTTCATACGAGAGCTCTCGCAGCGATGATGCAAAGTTTGAAATTGCTGCCGATATTCACTTTTTTGGACAAGATGCGCCAAAGCCCCCACACTTGTCTACTTCAAACGTGAGAGTGATATTGAAAGACTAGTTGAAATGCGCATGAAACCCGGTAATCCCATAAAATCCAAGGACTACCACTTTCAATGCAGTTCTTCCGCAGGTATGTCAGAAAAAGTTGCTGCAAAACTCGACGGTATCCTGCAGCAACTAAAATGTAGTGGTACCGCAACGATCAGCAGTGAAGTTCAACGTGAAAACAGGACTGAATTAAACTATCACATTGAATTCTGACTTCGCCGAATCGTGAATTGTATCACAATCGTCACCGGAGTTTCCCAAAATCGCACGCAGTACTTAAATCACAAATCCGCTGTCATCATAAGTTAAAACCGCTTCCTGCTATTTGTAGGAAGCGGTTTTCTTCATTTCTTCTATCACCGCGGTGATATCCCCGTCGATCAAAATCGACCGTTCTTCGATCTCGCGCAGTGTGCTTGCCTGCCCCATGTTGATGCAGGCGTAGGTGGCCTTCGGGTTGCCCGCCGTCATGCGGAGGAACGGATATTTGATGATGACCGGCGTGTTGTAGCCGACGCTGAGCTCTAAAAAGAGGATCTTTTGTCCGTCCCGCGTGCGGAGGAAATTTTCGTACCGCTCCGCCGCGGCGTGCCAGCCCTCGTCCTCGGCAAATTTGTTGTCGCAGCGCAGGTTCATCGTCATCGGTCTGCCGCAGTGCGGGCAGCCCGGAAGGAGCTCCGACGGTACCGTCATCGTTGGCGTCCCATCTGTCGGCGGCGTCAGCACACCGTCCGCTACGGCGAAGCCCTGCGCTTCGACCATCGCGCGGACGGTTTTCTCGTTGTCAAACGTCTCCTGACAGCACGGCTCACTGCACTGAAACAGGCCGTAGTCGCCCTGCGTGTAGAAAAGACGCTTTTTGTCAAAGCCCGCCTTCTGGAAGCAGTGGTCGACGTTCGTCGTGATGACATAATAGTCCTTGTCCCGCACCAGCTTGAGCAGAACCTCGTGCACGCTTTTCGGCGCGTTTTGATAGCGGTTGATGAAGATATACCGGCTCCAATAGGCCCAGAACTCCTCCTGCGACGGAAACGAATAGAACCCACCGCTGTACATGTCGTGGAAGCCGTATTTTTCCGCAAAATCCGAAAAATACCGCTCGAACCGCTCACCATTGTACGTGAAGCCCGCCGCGGTGGACAGCCCTGCGCCCGCGCCGATGACGACAGCATCCGCCTCGTCAAGCGCGCGCCGCAGGCGCGCAATTTGCACCGAGAAGCCGCTCGTAGATCGTTTTGTCGAGATCCTTGAAAACATTGAAAACCACCTTTATTTTACTGCCCGTCTCCACCTTATAGCGCCGCACGGTCTCCACGGCGATCTCCGCCGCGCGCTCGTTTGGAAAATGGAACACACCGGTCGAAATGCAGCAGAACGCGATGCTTCGCACACTGTTTTTCTCCGCAAGTTCCAGACAGGATCGGTAACATGACGCAAGCAGCCGCTCGTCCTCTCTTGTCACGCGGCCCGAGACGATCGGGCCGACCGTGTGGAGGACGTAATCGCACGGCAGGTTGTAGGCCTTCGTGATCTTCGCCTGCCCTGTCGGCTCCTCGTGCCCCTGCTCTGCCATCAGCGCGGCGCAGTCCTGACGCAGCTGCACGCCGGCAAAGGTGTGGATGCAGTTATCGATGCAGGCGTGGCACGAGATGTAGCAGCCCGTCATACCGCTGTTCGCGGCGTTGACGATGGCCCCGCACTTGAGGCGCGTGATGTCCCCCTGCCAGAGGTAAAGGTCACCACTGACCGGCCGCAGATCGTCGAGGTCGGTAATGCCCTCGTCTGCCAGCTCTTGCTGCAAGTACTCGTCCTGCACGTGCAGGAACGCTTCGTCTGCCACTTTCGGCATACGAACATTCATCATCGAGCGCAGCAGCTTGCGCTGCTCCCCCGCGTCCCGCGGCACGTTCAGGCTTTGGTATTCCGTTTTTTCGTTCAATAGCGACCGGATCAGGTACAGCCGCCGCTCCGCCTGCGTCATGTTTTGCTCCTTTCTCAGGGCGTTTTACTTATTGGGGAAGAAAAAGCCCACCGTCATGTCAAGATAGTTCATTCCGCTGTAATCAGGATACTGTTCCTGCACCTTGGCCTTCATCTCGTCGGCGCTTTCGCTCTCCAGCGCGATCTCCTTGAGGTTTGTCAGGTAGTCCACCTTGGTCTGCGCATCCTTCAGGTCTTCGGGCGTGTAATGCGCGGTCAGGACAAGGTCAAAGCCCTTGCGGATGTAGTAGTTGAGCTGGGAAATGATGCCGTCTGCATGCGGGCAGCCCGCCACGATGGAGTGGCAATCGTGGCCCATCATGTGCGTGTAAACACAGTTGATCTCCAGAATTTCAAGGTCGAACGCCTCGGCATTGGGCTTCACAACAAAGCGGATACCCGCAAGCTCGATCTCACCCTCCTCCAGCACGTGATCCACCTCGCAGATGGCGGGATCGAAGCTGTCGCCGAATGCGTTCTTGAAATTCGCGACCAGCCCTGCGCCGCCGCCCGTCGTGTTATAGGCGACGGAGGATTCGGTGCCGTAGGCGGGGACCTCCGGCAGGAAGGACGCGCCCGCCGCGTGATAGGCAACGAACTTCGCCTCGACCGTGACACCCTCGCTCTTAAGGAAATCCGTCAGCTCGCGAATATTGTCAAAAAAGCACGGCAGCTCGATCACGACGCCGCGGCCTTTCTTTGCCAGCACAAAGGCCTCGTTGTCGATGAGGTCGCGGGTCTGATAGGCGTAAAGGGTGACGCCGTTTTTAGTATAGACGTCCACGCGGCCCTTGTCCAGCGCTACGGTACGGTCAGCAGTCTTGTTCATGATAAATATCTCCAAAATGTTTTGTACTCGAAAGGTTGTATTTTTCTTTCGTTGGCCTTATCATAGCGCCATAGAGAACTTTCGTAAAGTAAGCACAATATTGTGGCGTAGTTACCAAAAGGATACTATTGTATTTTTTCAACACTTTTTTCACAGCTGATGGAGTGATACCATGATCGACAAAATGCTCATTCGTGGGGCAAGGGTCCACAATCTTAAAAATATCGACGTCGACATTCCGCTTGGCAGAATCGTCGGCATCGCGGGCGTGTCCGGCTCAGGAAAATCCTCACTGGCGCTCGGCGTGCTGTATGCCGAGGGCTCGCGTCGCTACCTTGAAGCGCTGTCCACCTACACGCGCCGCCGCATGACGCAGGCGTCCAAGGCGAGCGTGGATGAGGTTCTGTATGTTCCCGCCGCGCTGGCGCTGCACCAGCGCCCCGGCGTGCCCGGTATCCGCAGCACATTCGGCACGGGCACAGAGCTTTTGAACAGCCTGCGTCTGATGTTCTCGCGTTTAGCCAGCCACCGCTGCCCGAACGGGCACTACGTCCCACCTTCCCTGCTCGTTGCGGCGGGCAAGGAGCTCGTCTGTCCCGAGTGCGGCGCGCATTTCTACGCGCCGTCCGCCGAGGAGCTGGCGTTCAACTCGCAAGGTGCCTGCCCAAAGTGCAGCGGCACAGGCATCGTCCGCACTGTTGACTTAGACACGCTCGTGCCGGACGATTCCCTGACCATCGACGGCGGTGCGGTCGCGCCGTGGAACAGCCTGATGTGGTCGCTGATGACCGACATCTGCCGCCAGATGGGCGTGCGCACGGATGTACCGTTCCGCGACCTGACCAAAAACGAAAAGGACATCGTCTTCCACGGCCCCGCGGAGAAGAAGCACATCTTCTACCACAACAAAAATTCCAACCAGGCGGGCGAGCTGGACTTCACCTACTTCAACGCCGTCTATACCGTCGAAAACGCGCTCGCCAAGGTTAAGGACGAAAAGGGCATGAAGCGCGTCGAAAAATTTCTCAAGGAAGAGACCTGCCCCGAATGCCACGGCACACGCCTTTCCGCTGCCGCCCGCGCGCCGAAGCTGCGCGGCATCTCTTTGGATGAGGCCTGCGCAATGACGCTCTCGGACCTTGTCGACTGGGTGCGCGGCGTACCGGAAAGTCTTCCTGAAGAGATGCGTCCGATGGCGGAGAGCATCTGCGAGGCGTTTGAGAGCACGGCAAAGCGGCTCATCGACTTGGGCCTCGGCTACCTGACGCTCGACCGCTCGGCCTCTACCCTCTCCACCGGCGAGCGGCAGCGCATGCAGCTCGCCCGCGCCGTGCGCAACCGCACGACCGGCGTCCTCTATGTGCTCGACGAGCCGTCGATCGGTCTGCATCCGTCGAACATCGTGGGGCTTACCGGCGTGATGCACGATCTCGTCGCCGACGGCAACTCCGTCATCTTGGTCGACCACGACACACAGATCTTGAAAGAGGCCGACTGGATCGTCGAAATGGGCCCCGAAGCGGGCGCTAAGGGCGGCCATGTCATCGCCGAGGGGAACATCCCAATGATCGAAGAAAACCCGAATTCGCAGATTGGGCCGTTCCTCTCCGGCAAGGCTGAAACAAAGCTGCGCGAGCGCGCCAAAAAGGACGAACTGTTCGCAAACGGCACGGTTCATCTGTCTACTTCTCAGATCCACACGGTCAAGCCGCTTGAGGTCGACATCCCCAAGGGCCGCCTCACGGTCGTCACCGGCGTGTCCGGTTCAGGCAAGACGACGATGGTGCTCGAGAGCCTTGTCCCCGCGCTGGAGGCAAACATCAATGGCAACGCTCTTCCCGCGCACATTCGCTCGGTCGAAGCCGACGGCATCGCGCACGTCAAGCTCATCGACGCGACGCCCATCGGCATCAACGTCCGCTCCACGGTCGCGACCTACGCGGGCGTGCACGATGAGCTGCGCAAGCTCTACGCCAAGTCGCCCGACGCGAAGGAACACGGCTATAAGGCGAGCGATTTTTCCTACAACACCGGCTCGCTTCGCTGCCCCGGCTGCGACGGCACGGGCGTTGTAAGTCTCGACGTGCAGTTTCTGCCCGACGTCAACATTCCCTGCCCCGACTGCCGCGGCTCGCGCTACGCAAGAGCCGCCTATGGCGTGAAGCTCATGAATAAGGCAGGCGAAACCGTCTCGCTTCCTGAACTCATGGACATGGACGTCAACTCCGCCATTGAATTCTGCGCGGACCGGAAGACCGTCAGCCAGAAGCTCGGCATTTTGAAGCAGCTCGGCCTCGGCTACCTGACGCTCGGCGAGGAAACGCCGAGTCTGTCCGGCGGCGAGGCACAGCGATTAAAGCTCGCCAGCGAGATCGGCCGCACGCAGACCGACTCTGTCTTCGTCTTCGATGAACCGTCGATCGGCCTGCATCCGCTGGATGTTCGCGTGCTGCTCGGCGTCTTCCAGGCGCTTTTGGACAACGGCGCAACGGTCGTGGTCATCGAGCACGACCTCGACGTCATCCGCAACGCGGACTTTCTCATCGACATGGGCCCCGGCGGCGGTGAGGCCGGCGGCAGGATCGTCGCCTCCGGCACGCCGGAGGAAATTCAATTGAACCCCGACAGCATCACCGGTCAATATCTGTAACACGAAGGAGGTCATACCATGGAATTACCCGCCTGCCCCGTCGAGACGACGCTCATGCTCATCGGCGACAAATGGAAGGTGCTCATCCTGCGCGACCTGATGGACGGCACCAAGCGCTTCGGTGAACTTAAAAAGTCCATCGGCCATGTGACGCAGAAGGTGCTGACCGCGCAGCTGCGCGATATGGAGGCCAAGAGCCTGCTCACCCGCAAGGTCTACGCCGAAGTCCCTCCGCGCGTCGAATACACGCTGACCGAGACCGGCTACAGCCTAAAGCCCATCCTCGATTCCATGGTCGTCTGGGGCACAAATTACAAGCAGCAGAATGCCGCGCAGGAGGAACGCCATGATCCGTGAGATCTGCAAAGACGAGACCTTCCTCGCCCAGAGGGCCGAAGCCGCCACGGCGGACGATCTCAACACCGCGCAGGACCTTCTCGACACGCTAATCGCCCACAGGGACGGCTGCGTCGGCATGGCGGCGAACATGATCGGCGTCAACAAGCGCATCATCGCTTTTGAAAATGACGGCGAATACATGCTCATGTTCAACCCCGTCATCGTCAAAAAGTCCGGCCCCTACGACACCGAGGAGGGCTGCCTGTCCCTCACCGGCACGCGCAAGGCAAAGCGCTTCCAGACCGTCAAAGTCCAGTGGCAGAACGAAAAATTCCAAACACGCCTCAAGACCTTCACCGGCTGGACGGCGGAGATCATCCAGCACGAGATCGACCACTGCGAGGGGATTGTCATTTAGACATCAGGAGGTGCATCATGCTCAAGCAGCTCAAATACTTTCAATCCGTCGTGCGTCTCGGGAGCTTTTCCGCCGCGGCGGAGGAAAATTTCATCTCGCAGTCAGCCATCTCCCAGCAGGTGCAGTCCTTGGAGCGTGAGCTGGGCTTTGCGCTGCTCGTGCGCAAAAATCGCTCATTTTCGCTCACGCCTGCGGACGAATACTTTTACCGTAAGAGCCTGCTGCTCACAGCGGACTGCGACCGCATGTGCGCCGAGGCGGCGAAGATCGCCAAGGGCGAGGCGGCGAATTTGAAGATCGGCTACCTGCGCACCTATGCCGGCGGCGAATTTCACCGCGCGCTCGCGGCCTTTTCGGCGAGGTATCCCGACGTCAGCGTCTCCATCGCGTACGGCAGCCATGGGGAGCTGTGCGACATGCTGAGCGAGGATCGGGTCGAGATCACGCTCAACGATCAGCGCCGCTTGTTTCCGACGCCTATGAAAATTTGATCCTCGCAGCCCGTCCCACTCTGATTGAAGTCTCCGCCCACAGCCCGATCGCGCAGATGGAGGCGGTCGCACCGGCAGAGCTCAAGAATTTTCCCTGCATTCTGATCGCCCCACAGCCGCAGCGGAAGTCGGAGCAGGAATTCAGCCGCATTGTACTCGGCTTTCCAAGTGAATTCCTGTATGCCGAGAATCTGGAGGTGGCGCGTCTTCTGGTCGCGGGCGGCAGGGGCTTTTTGCCGCTGGAGGGCGGCGAGAGGCAGGCGGCCGAACCGCTTGCCCGTGTGCCGCTCGTGCGAAACGGTGAGCCGCTTCTTCGCACATACTGCGCGTTCTGGAAAAAGGAGAACGTGAACCCCTACGTGCCGGAATTCGCACGGCTGCTGAAAGAACAATTTGATACCTGAACGAAAGCAGAAAGGCGGAGCCGATGGCTCCGCCTTTTTTCATATCAGTTTTTCTTATAGGAAAGCCGCAAAACCGGAATTGATACCCGCGGCGCGGCGGTTTACAATGGTGGTATCAACAAAAACCATGCGCCGCTCTTGGCGCAAAGCGATAAGAAAGGAGCGAAACAATGGCAGCATTGATCGCATTTTACTCCCGCGCGGGAGAGAACTACTTCGGCGGCGCGTACCGCCGCATTTCCGTCGGCAACACCGAAAAGGTTGCTGAGATGCTCGCGGATCTGACCGGCGGCGAGCTGTACAAAATTGAGCAGGCCGAGCCCTATTCAGACGACTACAAGACCTGTGTGGCGCAGGCGCGTGAGGACTGGCAGAAAAACGCCCGTCCCGCGGTGTTGGATCTGCCCGATGACCTCGACGCCTATGATGAAATTTACCTCGGCTACCCCAACTATTGCAGCACGATGCCGATGGTGGTCTACACCTTCCTCGAGCACTACGACTTCACGGACAAGACCATCCACCCGTTCTGCACGCACGAGGGCAGCGGCCTTTCCGATACCGAAAACGACATCCGCAAGACTGCCCATGGCGCGGCGGTCACGAAGGGCCTCGCCATCCACGGCAGCCACGTGGACGAGGCGAAGAGCGCGCTTGCCCAGTGGGTTGAGGAGTTCGCAAAATGAAAAAGCTCCTGATCGTTTACTACTCCTGGTCGTGCGGCAACACCGAGCGCACCGCAAAAGCGTTGCAGAGCGTCGCCGGCGGCGATCTTGTGAGGCTCGACACCGCCGTGCCGTATACCGGCAGCTACAACGATGTGGTCGATCAAGACCAGCGCGAGGTGAACGCGGGCTTTGAGCCGAAGCTCAAGCCGCTTCCCGTCAACGTCGCCGACTACGACGTCATCGCCGTCGGCACGCCGACGTGGTGGTACACGATGGCTCCCGCCGTCAAGGCATTCCTGCATGGACAGAATTTTGCAGGCAAGACCGTTGTGCCGTTTATGACAAACGGCGGCTGGCCGGGCCGCGTCATCAAGGATATGAAGGCCGCCTGCCCCGGCGCGGACTTCGCCTGTGATATGCAGGTGAAATTCGACTCGAATGGCGGCGACCATCTGGAAACGCCGGAAAGCAAGATCAACGCCTGGGCGCAGAGTGTCAAGGCGCTGCTGTAAGGAGAAAAAACGATGAAAGATGTCATGTTATGGGCCGGTGCCGGACAGATCGGCATGGCCATCGCCCGCCGCATGGGCGCGGGTATGAAAATCGTTGTAGGCGACAAAAAGCTCGCAAACGCGCAGGCCATCGCCAAGACAATGAACGAGGCGGGCTTCGATGTCACGCCCGTCGAGATGGACCTCTCGAGCCGCTCGTCCATCAAGGCCCTCATTGCCGGGGGGGCAGAGGTACGGCGAGATCAAGATGCTCGTCAACGCTGCGGGTGTGTCGCCCAGTCAGGCGCCCATCGAGGCGATCCTGAAGGTCGACCTCTACGGTACGGCGGTACTTTTAGAAGAGGTCGGCAGGGTCATCGCACTGGGCGGCGTGGGCGTCACGATCTCGAGCCAGTCCGGCTGGCGCATGCCTGTGCTGACGGCGGAGCAGGGCGAAAAGCTCGCCACCACGCCGACGGAGGAGCTGCTGTCCCTCGACTTTTTGCAGCCCGAGAACATCCGTGACACGCTCCATGCCTATCAGATGGCGAAGCGCTGCAACGAGAAGCGCGTCACGGCGCAGGCGGTCGAATGGCGCAAGCGCGGCGCGCGCCTGAACGACATCGCCCCCGGCATCATCGTCACGCCGCTGGCACTCGACGAGTTCAGCGGCCCGCGCGGCGACTTCTACAAGAACATGTTCGCTAAGTGCCCCGCGGGACGCCCCGGCACGGCGGACGAAGTCGCAAACGTCGCCGAGCTTTTGATGAGCGACAAGGGCGCGTTCATCACGGGCTCGACCTTTCTCATCGACGGCGGCGCGACCGCGAGCTACTTCTATGGCCCGCTGCGCCTCGAAAAAGCATGATTTTTCCCCCTCTCTCTCAAAAAAGCGGCAGAGTCGCCGGAGCATTCCGGTGGCTCTGCCGCTTTTTTTACTCAAATCTGCTCCTCGCATTCTGTCTTGATCGTCTTCACACCGAAGAGGAAGTAGACGAGGTGCAGAGCCATACAATAGCGAGAATAGTGCAGGGAATGTAGAGCGCTTTTCGCAGCATCAGAAAAAAGCCGACGGCCATCAGCAGCGTCACAGACGTCAAAATGCCGGCCTTGGTCTGCGCGGTCATGCCCTTTTTCTTCACGAATGAGTCGAGGTGTTTTTGATAGAGCTCTGTGCCGAGAAACCATGTGTGCAGCTTTTCCGACGAGTTTGCAAAGCAGAACACCGTCGCAAGGAAGAACGGCACCGTGGGCAGCACCGGCAGCACGATGCCGACGCAGCCGAGCGCAAGGCACACGCAGCCGAGGATCAGGAAGAAAAGGCGTTTCAGCTTCATCGGTTTTCTCTCTCCAGTCTCTTTTTTTCGCGCTTTGTCTCCACCACGTGGCGGATTGCGGCGACGGGGTGATAGAAAATCATCCGCGGGCCGGAAAAGCGCATCACGGCGCGGATCTTTTCACGCATATCGGGTTTGTAGCAGTGGACGCGGCAGTTGGCGCAGAAGGTCTTCGTCTCCATGAACGGACAGTGCTCGGAGCGGGCGCAGGCGTAGTCGTTCAGCGCCGCGCACTCAGGGCAGAGCGCGCCGCTTGTGTGGTGATTGCGGCGGCAGTAGAGGGCGATCATCTGCGAGACCATTCTCTTTTCGCGCTCGCGCTTGGTTTCGATATCCTTCATCAGCTCATTCTCCCGTGCTCGACGGAGTAGACCGTGTCGGCGATGCGCATGGTCGACGCGCGGTGCGACACGAGCACGACGGTCTTGCCCGCGCACTGCTCGTGCAGCGATTTCAGGATGACCGCCTCGTTCAGGCTGTCGAGATTGCTCGTCGGCTCGTCAAGGAGCATCAGCAGCGCGTCGTGCAGAAACGCGCGGGCGAGTCCGAGGCGCTGGCGCTCGCCGCCCGAAAGCGTGTCGCCCAGCTCGCCGACCGGCGTGTCGTAGCCCTGCGGCAGCGTCATGATGAATTCGTGCACGGCGGCCTTTTTGCAGGCCGCGACGATCTCGTCGTCCGTCGCGTCGAGCTTCGCGATGCGGAGGTTATTTTTGATGCTGTCGTGGAAGAGATGCGTCTCCTGCGTGACGAAGCTCTCCATCTCGCGCAGATTCCCCGTGTTGATGCTGGAAACGTCCGTGCCTGACAGGCGGACGCGGCCCTTCTGCACATCCCAGAAGCGCATCAGGAGCTTTAAGAGCGTCGACTTGCCGCTGCCGCTGCGGCCCACGATGCCGACAACGCTCCCCTCCGGGAAGCGGACGGAAACGTCGGAGAGAATGTCCTCCCCGCCGTAGGAGAACGTGACGTGCTCGGCCTCCGCGCCGGTAAATTCGACCTCTTTCTGTCCGGTGACCTCGTCGACCACGGGTTCTTCATCCAGAATGTCGAGCACGCGGTTGCCCGCGGCGAAGGTGTTTTGCAACGTCGCACCGAGATTTGCCAGCGCGACCGTGGGGCCGAACGACGAGAACAGCGCAAGGACCGCGATGAGCGCCCCGTCAAACGTCAGCTCTCCTCGCTGCACCAGCGCCGCGGAAGAAACCAGCATTGCAAGGTCGAAGAGCAAAATGGCCGTGTTCGTGATACCCATGTTCTGGCCCGTGAGACGCTTGAGCTTGGCTTCCTCTTTGGATAGCGCATCGGTGCGCACATCCATCTCGGCGCGGCGCTCTGCGCCCCGATCGTACTGAATGGTCTCGTTCAGGCCGCGCAGGCTGTCGAGCACGAAGGCCGACAGCGCGCCCGACTCCGTGCGGAATCGCATCCCCGTATCGCCCGAGCGGCGGGACGTGATGAGCGGGATGACCACGCCGACGCAGATGTAAGCCGCGAGTGCCAAAAGGCCGAGCAACGCGTGATAATGCCCGATGAACAGACACATGATGAGCGTGAACAGCGCCGCGATGGCCGCGGGCGAGATCGTGTGCGCGTAGAAGACCTCGAGCAGCTCAATGTCCGACGTGATGACGGAGATGAGGTCTCCGCGGTCGCGGCCCTCGAGCTTCGCGGGGCAGAGTCGTCGCAGCGCGCGGAAGACCTTGTCGCGGATCAGCGCAAGCAGCTTGAAGGCGATGAAGTGGTTGCAGGACTGCTCGGCGTAGCGGAAGACGCCGCGCACGAGCGCAAAGTACAGCACACAGACGAACGTCGTCTTGAGCACGACGGGCGTTGCGAAGCCGAGCAGGTCAAGCACGGCAAAGCCGCCGAAAATCGTGATGAACGCGGCACAGAGGTGGCCGACAAGGCCCATCAAAATGGCGAGCACCATGTAGCCGCTCAGGGGCTTCACGAGGCCGATGAGCCGCGCCATGACGGTAAAACCGCTTCTCTTTTTCATTTTGCCGCCTCCTCTCCGTAGTGCTCCAACACCTGCTGGGCTGACCACAGCGCAGCGTAAGCACCGCTCTGCTTCAGCAGCGCCTCGTGCGTACCGTGCTGAACGATATTGCCGCGCTCCAGCACGTAAATTTCATCCGACGCTGTGACGTTCGCCAAACGGTGCGAGATCAGCAGCACCGTCTTCCGGCCCGCCAATGCGTGAATTTGCGCCATGATGTCGTTCTCGCTCTCAACGTCGATGTTCGACGTAGCCTCGTCGAAGATGTATACCGGACTGTCGTGCAGCAGCGCGCGGGCGAGCGCAAGGCGCTGGCGCTGACCGCCCGAAAGGTTCTCGCCGCGCTCGGAAAGTAAGGTGTCGAGCCCCGCTTCCCCTCTGAGAAAGTCCGCGAGATTGACCTGCGTGAGCGCGCTCCAGAGCTCATCATCGCTCGCATTTGGCTTGCCCATCAGCAAATTGTCGCGTACCGTACCCTTGAAGAGGTAACTCTGGTGGCTGACGTAGGTGATGCGCCGCATCAGGCTCGCCTCCTCAATGTCGCGCAGCTCTGCGCCGCCGACGGCCATCGAGCCGATGTAGCCCTTGTTCCGGCCCATCAAAAGTGCGGAGATCGTCGACTTGCCGCAGCCCGACTCGCCGACGAGCGAGGCGAATTTGCCCTGCGGGATCGTCAGATCGACGCCGTGCAGAATTTCGCGCTCCGGTTCGTAGGAAAAGTGCAGATCACGGCAGACGATGTCGCCCGCAGGGCAGTCGACGCCGCCGTGCGCAGGCTCGGGCAGGTCCAAAAGGCGGAAAATTTTGTCACTCGCGGCCATGCCGTTCATGGCAATATGGAAAAACGAGCCGAGCTGGCGCATGGGGATGAAAAAGTCCGCCGCCAGCAGGATGATGAGCAGCGCGCCCGCAAGGTCGATCTTCCCCGCGCGCAGCTGTGTTGCGGCCATGATGACGCCGAGCGCCGCGCCGCCGTAGGCGATGAGGTCCATGATCGTGATGGAGTTGAGCTGCATCGTAAGAACCTTCATCGTGATCTTGCGGAACTTTTCGGCCTCGACGTTCATCTCATCATTTTTGAAGGCGTCGGCCTGATAGATTTTCAAGGTCGTCAAGCCCTGCAAATTTTCAAGAAACGTGTCGCCGAGCGCCGTGTACTGCCCCCAGTATTTCGAGAGCAGCTTCTTCGCCCATGTCTGTACCGCCGCGATGGCGATGGGGATAAGCGGCACGCAGACGAGCAGCACGACCGCCGCCGGCACGCTCACGAAGCACAGCACGACAAAAAGCGTCAGCGGCGCGAGCATCGCGTAGAAAAATTGCGGCAGATACGCGCCGAAGTACGTTTCGAGCTGGTCGACGCCCTCGACCGCGACCTGCACGACCTCCGACGTTTTGACCTGCTCGGAATACGACGCGCCGAGGCACAGGAGCTTGTCATAGATCGCGCCGCGCAGCGTCTTCTTGACCGCCTTGGACGATAGATACCCCATGCGCGACGCGCCGACGGTACAGCCGTATCGCACGGCGACAGCTGCAAGCGCGATCACGGCGGTCGTGACGATCTTACTCTGCGTCATGCTGCCCGCGTACAGCGCGGCGAGCAGCGCCGTCACGGCGCTCATCATCGCGATGTTCGCGCACAGCGAGCACCATTGCAGCGCGACGTTGCCCGCGATATATTTTTTGCTCTCCGGCACCGCGCCGATGAGCCGTTTGTTGATCATCATAAGAAAAAGCCCTGCCTTTCGGTGGTCGTTCAGTTAGAGAATGTGAACCGCCAGTCGAAAATGGCCGACGGACACATGGTTCAAGATACCATATCCGCCCCCCATTCCGCAAGCAGAAAATGCAGGAAACGCAAGTATACGAGAGGCAATATGCCTCTTTCGCCCCTTTCGGTTAAAAAAGAAAAGCCGCGGCGATTTTTCTCTCAAGTTCAAGTCCCTTTACTCCGCCGGTTTTCCTACACAAAGCGCTTGTCTGCGCGCGCCACGGCTGGTACAATAGAAGCAATACAATATTCGGGCAGTGCTCGAGCAAAGACACAGGAGGTCGCCATGGTACTCTATTTCACCGGCACCGGCAACAGCCGCCACATCGCCGAGCGCATCGCACACGCGCTGAACGATACGCTCATCAGCCTGAATGACCGCATCAAATCAGGCGACATAACACCGCTCGCCGTCAACGGACGGCTCGTCCTCGTCATGCCGACCTACGCCTGGCGCATCCCGCGCATCGTGCGCAACCATCTGCTGCGAACAGAGCTGCGCGGCGCGAGGGAAACGTGGTTCGTCATGGACTGCGGCAGCGAGATCGGCAACGCCGCGAAGTACAACCGCGCGCTCTGCCGCGAAAAGGGCCTCGTCTACATGGGCACGGCGCAGATCGTCATGCCGGAGAATTTCATTGCCATGTTCAACGCACCAACCGTCGAGGAGGCGCGCCGGATCGTCGCCAAAGCCGAGCCGTTCATCGACCGCGCGATCGCCGCGATCCGCGCAGGACACATGTTCTCGCCGCCGCGCAAAAAACTCTACGACCGCATCGCGAGCAGCGCGGTGAACCCGGTTTTCTATCCGCTGTTTGTGAAGGCAAATTCCTTTACTGCAAGCGATGTCTGCATCGGCTGCGGCAAATGCGAAAAGCTCTGCCCGCTGAATAACATCACACTGCAAAACGCCCGTCCCGTCTGGGGAACCAACTGCACACAGTGCATGGCCTGCATCTGCTATTGTCCGACAAGAGCCATCGAATATGGCAAGAAAAGCGCCGGCAAGCCGCGCTACCATTTCGAAGAACTGTAAAATAGTTTCACTTTACAGTAGTTCAGCAAGCAGAGCGCGTCTCTTACAAAAGTTTTTCTCTTTCGACATGGTCTTCCCATATGGGCAAAAACCTCGTGCTTTCTCAAAAATGTCATCCCTTTGCCGCGCATTTCGATCAGCGGCGATACCTCACAAAACTTATCAAAAGCCGCGCCTCTGCGCGTCCCGAGCATAAAGCCGACCGCCGTGCTCGTGCTAACGTACATGATGAGCAACATCGCAAGCCCCATCGTGAGCATCAGAAGAAGGCTGCCGCGAAACGACTCCTTCACACGCTCTTCCTTCCCTGCGCCCCGATTCTGCGCCACGAGCGCGGAGATCGCGGCGCTGCCGCTGTCGCCGAACGAGTTGGCAAAGCCCTCGATGCGCGCGTTTTCGCGCGCTGCGGCATCACGCCGAATCTCAAATTTTCCACGATGGATTCCCTTGCGACCTACTCGATGGTCGTGGCCGGTCTCGGCCTCGCCATGAACAACGCGCTCAATGGCCGCGCCTTTGCGGGCGGCGTGCGCATCCTGCCGCTCGACCCGCCGCAGATCGTCGAGATCGGCGCGGCGACGCTGCCGGACCTCTCCCCCGCCGCGCGGACGTTCCTCGATTTTTTGGAACCTCACCTTGTGGAATTCCTCTCGGAAAAATCTTAAGATTTTCTTAGCACCACGTTCATAATGCATTCACTTCCCTCGTGTAGGCTATGCCACAGTGCAAACAGAAAGGGTGATTTTTTGCGTAAGCAACTGAGCAAAAAGGCCGCGGCGCAGGTACTGCTCCTGCTGCTCAGCGCGGCATTCCTCGTCTACGGCGCATCTCGCGGCGAGGCGGGCGTCGTGCTGAACAAGGCGATCAAACTATGTCTGGAGTGTGTGGGCATTGGATAAGAAAAAACCGTTTTCCTTTCTGCTCGCCCGCTGGCGCGGACTGGTTCAGGCCTGCGCGGCGCTGCTGACGAATCTGCACCTGCCGAACTTCCTCAAGGGTACGCTCTATCGCGGCGCGGGCAAGACCGTGTGCGTGCCGGGGCTGAACTGCTACTCCTGCCCGGGAGCGGCGGGCGCGTGCCCCATCGGCGCGTTCCAAGCCGTCGTCGGCTCGTCCAAATTCAGCTTCTCCTATTACATCACCGGCATCCTCATCCTGCTTGGCGTGCTGCTGGGCCGCTTCATCTGCGGCTTCCTCTGCCCGTTCGGCTGGTTTCAGGAGCTGCTGCACAAGATCCCGACCAAAAAGTTCTCCACCAAGCGCTTAAAGCCGCTGACCTACCTCAAATACGTCATTCTGGTGGTGATGGTCTTTTTGCTGCCGGTGCTTGTGGTGAACGAAGCGGGCATGGGCGACCCGTTCTTCTGCAAATATCTCTGCCCGCAGGGCGTTCTGGAAGGCGCCATCCCGCTCTCGCTTGTCAACAGCAGCATCCGCGCCGCGCTCGGCAAGCTTTTCTCGTGGAAGCTTTGCGTGCTCGCAACAGTCGTCGTGCTGAGCGTCGTCTTCTACCGCCCGTTCTGCAAGTGGCTCTGCCCGCTCGGCGCGTTCTACGCACTCTTCAACCGCGTGTCGCTGCTGTCGATGCACGTTGACGAGAACAAATGCGTCTCCTGCGGCAAGTGCGCAAGGACCTGCCCCATGGACGTGGATGTGACCAAAACGCCGAATCACAGCGAATGTATCCGCTGCGGCAAATGCGTGACCGCCTGCCCGACGGAGGCCGTCCGCTTCCGCTACGCCTTCGGTGGCAGCGGAGCATGTTCCAAATTGTCTCAAAAACCGATCATTGAAGAAAACAAAGGAGAATAAACCATGAATTTCAAGAAGATCATTACACTGCTGCTCGCCTTTGCGCTGACGCTTTCCCTCGCCGCCTGCGGCAGCAAGGGCGACGGCAAGGGCGATGGCGATGCGCAGGGCGCGACCGCCGAGGAGATCTACGCTCAGATCCAGGAACTCGCCGACAAGGAAAACGCCATCATGGAAGAGAACCTTGAGCTGTGGCAGAAGCTCTTCGCCGCCATGAACGAAAAGCGCGACGAGATCCCCGATGAATCGAACTACGGCGCTTACCTGCTTGCCGCCCTCGACCTCGTGAAGGACAAGTTCACCGAGGACGAGCTCAAGACGCTGACCGAAGGCTCCGAGAAGATCCGTGACCTTGAAGACCAGATCCAGCCCCTGCAGGAGCAGTATGCCGCCCTCCAGCCCGCGGGCGACGGTGAAGACGGCGGCATGAACGATTCCGTCCCGGCCTTCCCCGCCTTCACCGGCAAGGACCTTGACGGCAACGATGTGGACAACAGCATTTTCTCCCAGAACGCCGTGACGGTCGTGAACTTCTGGTTCAGCGGCTGCAAGCCCTGCGTGGCGGAGCTTGGTGAGCTGAACGCCCTCAATGAAACGCTCAAGAAGCAGGGCGGCGCGGTCGTCGGCATCAACGTCGATACCCTCGATGGCAACGCCGATGCGATCAGCACGGCCAAGAGTCTGCTTGAATCCAAGGGCGCAAGCTACCAGAACATCTACTTCCCCTCCGACAGCGCAGCCGGCGACTTTGCGGGTGACATCATGGCCTTCCCGACCACCTATGTCATCGACCGCAGCGGCGCCATCGTCGGTGAGGCGATGCTCGGCGGCATCGACAATGAGGACAACATGGCAGCGCTCCAGAAGCTGATCGACCAGGCCCTCGCAAACGACAGCGCAAAGTAAGCTTTCCATCACAGCAAAAATACGCCCCGCGGATGATCCGCGGGGCGTGTTTTGTTTCTCTCTATCTTTTTACCCGAGCGATACCTCGCGGTAGAACGCGGCGTATGCCGCCTCCTGATAGGGGCGCAGCGCAAGGTTGCCAAGGCCGAACGTCAGCGAGCTGAGGAGCATCCAGCCGATGAAACTGAATTGCAGGCAGAACAGCCGCCAGCGGTTGCCCTCCATCATCGCCTTCGAGGTTTTCATCACCTCGCCCGGCGCCATGTCCGGGTGCTCGGCCAAAATGTAGTCCGTCATCGCGTAGGTGTAGCCCATAATCAGTCCCGGAATGACGAGCAGGATCGTCCCCAGCAGAATATAAAGGCCCTTCCAAAGCCGCGTCAGCGTCGTCGTCTTCCAGTTCGGAAGATAGGCGAACAGCGCCTCAAAGCCCGGCTCCGTGCGGTCGACAAGGCCGAGGTTATATTTGGCATACCCCACGCCCACGATGCTGCCGAGGATGAAGTACGCCGTCGCCAACACGAGCGCGATCACGATGAGATAGACCGCACCGCCGACGAGCAGTCCGCTCCACTTCGGGTCCAAACCGTAGCCTGTGGAGTAAATCGTCTGTCCGCCGTAGCCAAACGTCGTCGACACGCCCGAGGACACATCGTAATTGAATTTGACCTCCGGACCGCCGCTCTCTGCGCCGCCGAGCAGCACCGCCACAAGGCCGATCAAAATGGCAATGGGCCACTTGCCGCGCAGCGCCTCGCGCGCCGCCTGCCGAAAATCCGCCGCAAGCTTCATAAATTCTCCTCTCCGCCCTCCGCATGGGAGGGTCTCTCTCAAATTTTCTTGCTTCTGCTTATTTAGACGCATTCCGCGCCCGTTTTGTTTCACCGGGCGCCAAATTTTCTCGCATTCATGATATCATATGCCGCTGGGAATGGGAATCTCTCTTCTTTCTTTTCCTTGCAAGTCGTTTACGCCTCTGGTAAAATACCAGAAAACGACAATGGAGGAGACGCATGAGACCAAGCGAACTGCTCACCGCGCTGCACACGGCGGAAAAATTGAAGGACACCACCCGCCACTGCTACACCTCCAGCGGGCGGCACGAGAGCGTTGCCGAGCACAGCTGGCGCATCGCACTGATGGCGTTTTTCCTGCGCGATGAATTTCCCGGGGCCGACATGGACAAGGTGACGCGCATGTGCCTCATCCACGACCTCGGCGAGTGCTTCACGGGCGATATCCCCGCCTTTGACAAGACCGCACAGGACGAATCGACGGAGGAAGCGCTGCTCTACCAGTGGGTCGCATCGCTTCCCTCCCCCTGCCGCGAGGAGATGCGCGCACTCTACGACGAGATGGTCGCACTCGAAACGCAGGAGGCCCAAATCTACAAGGCGCTCGACAAGCTCGAGGCCGTGATCTCCCACAACGAGTCCGACATTTCGACCTGGGAGGACCACGAATACGACCTCCAGCTCACCTACGGCGAGCAGAACGTCGCCTTTTCGCCCTACCTGACGGCGCTTCGTCAGGCTGTCCGGCAGGAATCGCTCGACAAGATTGCGCGCGAGGGTGACCGGCGCAAATAAAATCTTTCGCAGCCCATGTACAGCAAAAAGCACTTCCCGCCGCTGGCGGGAAGTGCTTTTCTATGTCTTTTATTCCACGATCTCCGCGTCCAGCAGGTCAAGGATCGCCTGGTCGGCGCTCCAGAAGTAGGACTCCTCGCCGAGAAGCTCGGTGATGCCCGCGCGGTCAAAGTAGCTGCGCACCGCCTCGGTCATACCGCAGCAGGCGACCGTCTTGCCCTGACTTTTGAGCGACTCGCACAGTTCGAGCATCGCCTGCGCGCCCGAGACATCCACGCTCGGCATGCCGCGCATCGACAAAATGATGTGGTCGTACTGTGGCATCTCCGCCATGCGGTGGTTGAACTCGTCCACCGCGCCGAAGAAGAGCGCGCCCGTGATGTACGCCACGCCGGAGGTCTCAAGAATGGGGGGCTTACCCTCCACCGAGCGCAGCTTGTTCGCGTCGATATCGGAGAAATTCACATGGATATGACTCGACTTCGCCATGTACAAAATGGCGGAGTATACCACGCCGAGGATGATGGCGACCGTCAGATCAAAAACGACCGTCGCAACCATCGTAACAAGGAACTGACTGATACCGGACTTGAACTTGTGGCGGAAGATGTAGCGGATGCCCTCCCAGTCGTTCATGCGCCAAGCCGTGACCATCAGCACACCCGCGAGCGCCGAGAGCGGCAGGCGCGCCATCACGCCGCCGAGCAGGAACATCGAGGCAAGCAGGAACAGCGAATGGAACACGCTCGTAAGGCGCGTTTGCTGGCCGGACTTGACCGCTACGCTCGTGCGTGCGATGGCTGCGGTCGCGGGCACGCCACCAAAAAGCGGCAGCAGAATATTACCCACGCCCTGTGCGATCAGCTCCTGATCGGCGTTGAACGCTTCGCCCTTCATGCGCGAGGCCGACGCGCCGCAAAGCAGGCTCTCGATCATGCCGAGCGCCGCGATCGTCACAACGGGGGAGGCAAGATCCTCGAGCATTGAAAGGCTCAGACCGCGAAGGGACAGCCGGTCGCTGAGGAGAAGCGTTTTTGGGATATCGCCCACCACGGCGAGCTGATCCATGCCCGCGACTGTCGCGACGATCGTCGCAAGGATGATGCCGACGAGCGAGCCCGGCACACGCGCGCCCCATTTTTTCGGCCAGAAGACCATCACCAGCACGACGAGAAGGCCGATGAGCACCGCCTGCATGTTCGGATGGAAGCCAAGACGGCCATAGGACGCGAGCTTCTCCAGATTCGATCCGCCCTCCGACACCGTGCCGAAGAAGTTGTCGATCTGGCCCATCGCAATGATGATGGCGATGCCCGAGGTGAAGCCCATGATGACGGGCATCGGGATGAAGCTAATTAAGCGACCCAGCTTGAAGACGCCCGCAAGCAGCAGCAGAACGCCTGCGGCGAAGCAGGCAAAAAACACGCCCTGCAGGCCGTATTCCGCGACGATGCCGACGAGCACCGCGCTCATCGCGCCCGTCGGGCCCGAGATCTGGTACGACGCGCCGCCGAGAACGGCGATAACCACGCCCGCGATGATGGCCGTGACAAGCCCGGACGCCGCGCTCGCGCCGGATGAAACGCCGAACGCCAATGCCAGCGGCAGCGCGACAGCGCAGACCGTCAGGCCCGCCATCATGTCGGCGAGCAGCTTTTTCGAGTTGTAGCCTGCAAATTCCTGCTTCAGGCTGCGAAAAAAGGCAGAAAACATATTGATCCTCCTAAAAAACACATGCCTGTTTACTATACCACCTGCCCCGCGCCCGTGCCAGTAGTAAAAGGGACGGTTTTTAACGAGATTTTAACACTAATGCGTCGGTTTTGCACAAACAAAGTCGAAATCCTGACCGAAACGGCAAAAAAGCGCCGCGTCCCGAAGAAAATACGGGACGCGGCGCTTTCTGTTTCGCCGGATTTACTTGAATTTTTTGCCGTCCTCAAACGCGCTGGCGACCTTCTCGCCCAAGACATAATAGCCGTGGTTGGCGTAGTCAAAGGTGATGACGTGCAGCTTTTCGACAGCGAGCTTGCCGTTTTCGTCGAGCGCGCGCTCGTCCACGCTGACGTTCACGACCTCGCCGAGCAGCAGCTCGGTTTCCTCGTCGAAGCTCACGAGCTTGCACTCGAGCGCGAGCGGGAGCTCGTCGATCACCGGCGCGTCCACATGCTCGCTCTTCGTCACGTGGAAGCCCGCGCGCGCCACCTTGTCGGGCACGCTGTTGCCGGACTCGATGCCCACATAGTCGCAGGCCGCCGCATGCTCTGCGTCGCCCATGCTCACGGTGAACGCACCGCGCTTTAAGATGTTCTTCACGGTCTTGTGGCCGTCGCTTAAATACATTGCGATGATGAGCACGGGCTGCGGATAGACCCAGGGCTGTGCGCAAAAATTCTTTCTCATGTCGAAATCCCTCCAAAATAAATCTGTCAACCGATTTATGGCCCGATCTTTTCGAGCTTCGCGCGCAGCGAAATGCTGCGCGGCGTTCCCATGCCGTCAAACTGGATGACGTGCGCGCCCTTGTTCAGGTCCACGTCCAGCACCGTTCCCTCGCCGAACACCGCGTGTCGCACGCGCTGCCCGATGGGCAGCGTGCCGTCGCCGTCGTCCTCGCGCAGATACTTGTCGCGCCGCGCGACGTCATCCGCCGCTTCACGCAGAAGCGTCTCGTCGACCTCGTGCGTGAACGACAGAAGCTCGCGGTCGATATCCAGCAGAAAGCGCGAGGGATAGCGCGGCGAGCCGTCAAAATTCCACCCGTCGGCCCCGGAGAGGTAAAGCCCCTTCTCCGCGCGCGTCAGCGCGACGAAAGCGAGCCGCCGCTCCTCCTCCATGCCGGGGAGCGTTCGCACCTTGCGCGAGGGGAAAATCCCCTCGTTCATGCCGCAGAGGAATACATACGGGAATTCGAGGCCCTTCGCCGCGTGGACGGTCATCAGCTTCACCTTGTCGCCCTGCTCGGCGACATCGCCGTTGCTGAAAAGCGCGATGTGGGCGAGGTAATGCTCCATCGTGCTCTCCTCGCCGCAGCTCGTCTCGTATTCGTAGATGGACTGCTTGAGCTCGGCCAGATCGTCCAGCCGCTCCTGACTGCCCTCGGTGCGCAGCGCCTTTTCATACCCGCTCTTGTCCAGAATATCCGAGAGCACCTCGGAGATGGGCCGACCCTGATACGAGTGCGAAAAGCGCTCGATCAAATCGACGAACTGCTTTGCCTTCGTGCCGCTGAACACACTGTCTTCGAGGTGGTTTTTGAGCGTTACATAGAGGCTCGTCCCCTCTTTTTCCGCCGTCTCCTGTAAAAAGGCCATGCGCCGCTTGCCGAGGTTCCGCTTCGGCGCGTTGGCAATGCGCCGGAACGACAGATCATCCTGATAGGCGATCATCCGCAAATATGAAAGTGCGTCCTTGATCTCCATGCGGTCGAAAAACTGCACGCCGGAGTAGATCGTATAGGGAATTTTTTCGTGCATCAGCGCCTCTTCCACCGCGCGCGTCACATAGTGCGCGCGGTAAAGAACGGTCATATCCCGCAGCGGCACGCCGCGATCATGCAGCCGCTTCATCTCGCCCACCATCCAATACGCCTCCGCCTCCTGCGTGTCGGCAAAGTGGCAGACGACCTTCTCGCCCGAGGGCTTCGTCGGGAGCAGGTCCTTTTTGATGCGGTGGCCGTTTTTTGCGATCAGCGAGTTCGCCGCCGCCAAAATCTCCGGCGTGGAACGGTAGTTTTCCATCATCATGATGGTCTGCACGTTTGGAAAGACCTTGTCGAAATCCAGCAGATACTTGACGTTCGCGCCGCGCCAGGTGTAGATCGTCTGGTCCGGGTCGCCCACGATGAAGAGGTTTCCGTGATAGCCGCACAGCACCTCCATCAGCTCATATTGCAGCGCGTCGATATCCTGAAACTCGTCGATCATGATGTATTCGAGCCGCTGCTGCCACTTGAGCCTGATGTCCTCGTGCTGCTCGAAAATATAGAGCGAGAACTTGATGAGGTCGTTGTAGTCGAGGCCGAAGCACTTTTTCTCCTGATAGAGATAGCCGTAGAAGATGATGTCCCCCGCCGTGTCGGCGCGCTCGTACTTTTCGCGCAGCGTGTCGAGCGACATCGTGATCATGTCCTTGTAATACTCCGGCTCCTTAAAGAGCTTTCGGATCTCGATCATGTCCCGTGCGGCGGAATAGGTCATGTCGCGCAGTGTGAGGCCGCGCTCTTCGTAGATGATGCCGAGCATCGCGTCGATGTCGGAATTATCCAGCACGAGGAAGCTCTTCGGATACTGCACGGCATGGCTGTCCTCCTGCAAAACGGAGACGCAGAAGCCGTGGAACGTGTTGATATAGCCCGTGTCGTTGTCGCCGGTCAAGGCGTGGATACGCTGGCGCATCTCGTTGGTTGACTTGTTCGTAAATGTCACGCACAGGATGTTCCCCGGCAGGATACCAAGCTCATTGACAAGATACGCAAAGCGGCGTGACAGCGCGCGCGTCTTGCCCGAGCCTGCGCCCGCGATGACGCGGACATAGCCCTCCGTCGCCGTGACGGCCTCACGCTGCGCGCGGTTCAAGCCCGCAAGCAAGTCCTCCATGCGCTGTCCCCCTCCCCTCTGCAAATTCCTCAATGGCGGTATTATAGCACGGTTTTGATAGTCAAACAAGTGTTCGCTTGAAAACTTCTTCTCTATTGCACGGCGAGCTTGCTGCTTCAAGCTTCATTCCACCGCAAAATGTGCGGCAGGAGCTTTTCAAGAAGCGCGTCACGGTTCTGCTCGTCAATGAAGACAAGCTCCGCGTTCTCATGCCCGCGCACGGCGCGCAGGAACGGCGTGTCCTTCGGCTTGACCGCGGCAAGCACCGGCGTGTCGCCGTCCAGTGCGCACAGCACCGCGGACTGGAACACCTTGGCGTCATTTTCGAGAAAGCCGAGTTCGTCCATCAGGATGATACCGCCGCTCGGTGCGGACTTAATGAGCTGCGCGCCAAGGCCGTCAAAGACCTCCGGATGGCGGATGCTCGAGCGGCTGTCGCACGTTCCGGCGAGATTCGCCGCTTCATTGTGCCGCTCGTCCTCTTTCTGCGATGCGGGATAGAGGTAAATCGGAAAAAAGCCGTTCTCATCCGCGACCGGCAGCCGCTTTGTCACAAAGCCGCCGACCTCCCGCGTGCTATGCTCCAGCAGGCGGCGGATCAGCGTCGACTTGCCGACGCCGCGCTCCCCGCAGATCAAAAGATGTCTCTTCATATCGCTTCCTCCGGAATGTCCGCCGTCTCGACTGTAAACAGGCACAGCGCCTTTTTGTGCGGCAGGTAGTAGGGAAATTCCGCCGACGGCCCCGCGGTCAGGCGCGCTCTGATTTCATCTTTCGAGAGTACTTCGCTTTCGCTGCGGTTGTAGAGGGCGAAAAAGCGCTCCGCCGCCTCGAGCGAGCGGAACGGCTGTCCGAACTCCGCCGTGAAGCGCTCCACGGTGTAAGGGATGCCTTTTTCGTGCAGAACGGCTTCCGTGCTCCCCGCCGTGTACTCGCCGAGACTCACCTTTCCCGCGCTGAAGCGGTGATGCGAATAGTCCCGCTTGACGAGGAAAATTCTCCCGCGGCACTGCTTTTTCGCGATGCGTAATGTATCCTGCGTGCGGCCAAAGAGACAGAACACCATCGCGTCGTAGGGCTTCTCCGGCGCAAGCGTCTCCATATCGCCGCAGCGCGCGGTGACGCCCTCTATCAGGTGGGCTTTCAGCGTTTTGATGGCCAGCGCATCGGCGTCCACCGCCGTGACATGATGACAGTACGGCTTCAGGGCAAGGCTCAGCTCACCGATGCCGCAGCCCGCGTCGCAGATGTGCGCGTTTTCTGGGAGCTGCGGCGCGATCCTCTCCGCGATGGTCTCATAATAGCGGTTCATCGCCGCCGCGTCACGCAAAAACGCAATGCTCTCGTCCGTCCACTGCATGCCGCATTCTCCTTTTCCCATTCAACCTGTTTCACGGGCAAACCGATACCAGTGCAAAGCACCGCTTTCACGCAAGACATAGCCTCTGAATATCAATATGCCTTTATAGAATCACTATAATTCGCCGTGCCGTCTGTTGTCAAGCTACAGCGAGTGCCAGCGCCATTCGAAAGCGCCGTTGGTATTTTAATCGCTGGGTCAAAGAGAATATTTAAGAAAAAACAGCAGGGAGTTGGCGCGACACGCCGGCTTCCTGCTGTTTCTGATTTTTTAGAGACTCAGCCTTTTTTGAAGAATGCGACCGCCACCACGCCGGGGCCAGTGTGCGTGCCGATCACGCTGCAAATGAGCGTGGAGTCGAGCGAGTCCGCCTTGTCCTGCCAGATGTTGCGGCTGTCCTCGACATATTTTTTGAGATACGAATCGCTCAGTCCGCTGTAGCCGAGGATGATCGGCTCGTCGAAGTCGATGCCGCCGCTCTCATGGATCTTCTGCACGAGCAGGTTGTTGCCCTGCTTCGACCCTCTCGCCTTACCGATAACCTGAATTTCGCCGTCGACCACGGTGATGACCGGCTTGATGTTGAGAAGACCGCCCGCAAAGGCGACAGTCTTCGAGATGCGCCCGCCCTTTTTGAGATATTCGAGCGTGTCGAGCAGCGCGACCAGACAAATTTCGTCACGCTTTTTCTCGAGCGTTTCGGCAATGGTCTTCGCGTCCATGCCCTTGTCCGCGCATTTGAGCGCGTACTCGGCGAGGATGCCAGAGCCGATAGCCGCGCTCTTGCTGTCCACAACGTAGATGTTGTCGTACTCCGCCGCGGCGATGCACGCGCTCTGATACGTGCCGGAAAACTTCGATGCAAGCGTCACGACGACCGCGCTGTCTCCCACCGACGCAACGTCGGAGAAGATCGCGTCGAACGCCGCAGGCGTCGCCTGACTGGTCGTCGGCAGCTCGTCGCTCTCGACAAGCCGCTCATAAAAGCGGTGCTTATCGATGGTCACACCGTCGATATACTCCTCTGCGCCAAAGTGCACCGTGAGCGGCACGATGCGAAAGCGGCCCTTCATGCGCTCGGGCATGTCGACCGTCGAATCCACAATGATCTGAACACTCATGCTTTTCCTCCGTTATTGTCTGTCGCGGGCAGTCAAATCACCCGTCGTTTTCTTATGGGTATAGATCCGTTCCAAATTCTCGCTCACGAGCGCGAGCGCGCGGTACATCGTCTGCCGCTCGGCCTCGCTCAGGCCCTCGGATGCCGCCTCGACGATGCGCGTGATCTTCTCCCCGATCGCACGTCCGACCGCCTTTCCCCGCTCCGTCAGGCGCAGCGGACTCTTGTAGCGCTTGCCCGCGCCGCTCGTACAGGTGATGTAGCCGTTTTTCTCAAGGTCGTCCAGCGAGCGGGAGATAGCCGCCTTGTCCTCGTCGCAGCGCTCGCAGAGCTCGGCGGCTGTCATGCCGTCTCGCTGGGAGAGGTAGTAGAGGCAGGACACATGTGGCCCTTTCAGTTCGAAGTCCGCCATTTCGTCCGCCTTGATGCGCTTGATGCTGCGGCTGATACGCATGATCAGGACGGTAAAGGTCTCAAAGCGCTCCTCCATGGGGCATTCCTCCTTTTTGCGTATAGTCGTTGACAAATCAACAAGCTTGTTTATCATAGCGCATTAATGTTGATTTGTCAACAAGTTTATTTAAAAAAGAAGTGCCCTTACGATAGGCACTTCCTTTTTTATGTCGATCTTACCCGATTCCGCCACCGCTCAAATTGGACTCCGCGGTGATGTCGTTCCCGTCTTTGTCGTAAAACCGCAGCGTGCTGCGGTCGAAGTCATAATCGCCGAGCTGTGGAGAAAGCTCTGTGCAGAACAGGAAATGCGTCTTTCCCTCCACATTTTCCATCGTGCAGGTCTCGCCGTTCTGCGTCATGGTGATTTTGGCGATGCGGCCGGTCACATCGCGCCCACCAAAGAGGTAGTAGGCTTTCTCCCCACTGCGCACAACGCCGTCACAGAAGCTCCCGCCGCCGTAGCCGAGGCACACAATCTTGTAGCGGCCAAGGAAATTCCGTTCCAGCTTGACATAGCCCAGATCTATGTCCTCGCCAATCTCCATGAGATACCACACAGTATTTTTGAGTTCAACACTGTCGTACACCCGAATACTCGGCGAGAGGGGCTGGGGCCTGCCGATATTGTAAAAATCACAGATATGGTCCGGCAGCGTCGCCGGGTCCAGCGGAAAGGTCGTGCTCCGGATGATTCCCACAGCGCACGCTGTCAATGCCAGCACCGAAAGAATCGCAATGCATATTTTCTTGCTCGCCTTCATATTGTTTTCCTTTTTTGTTCAGGGGGAACTCAGAACGCCACGTGCATGAACAGCGCCACGCAGCACAGGATGACCGCGAACGGCACGTAGACGAAGCGGCCCACGTTGTACCACAGCGCACCGCGCTCTTTCTTGCTGCCGGTGTTCACGGCGGCGAGCAGCTCGTCCTTTTTCATCACGTAGAACCACGAGATCGCGCCGAGCGTCGCGCCGATGGGGATAATATAGATGGAAACAAGGTCCATCCACGGGCCCCACTTGCTGATGGGCTCCATGAAAATGCCGATGCCGAGGCACAGCACACACAGGATCGCCAGCACCGCCGTGCGGCTGAGCTTGGGGAACTTGTGCAGCAGCGATTCCGCCACGGCCTCGAACATGTTCTGCAGCGAGCTCACGCCCGCGAAGATCATCGCAAGGTAGAGGATGATGGCGAACAGCCTCCCCATCGGGATATCCTGTAAAATGGTCGGCAACGTAACGAACAGCAGGCTCGGGCCCGCGCCGACGTCCAGCCCGTAGGAGAAGCATGCGGGGATGATGACGAGCGCCGCAACGACGGCGGCGATCGTGTCAAACAGCGCCGTGTGCTGCGCGACGCCGACGACGTCCTCGTCCTTCGAGAGGTACGCGCCGTACACGATCATGCCGCTGCCCGTGACGGAGAGGGAGAAGAACGCCTGTCCCATCGCCCAGATCCAGATCATCGGGTCCTTGAGCGCCTCCCAGCGCGGGGTGAACATGAAGCGGTAGCCCTCGCTTACGCCCGGCAGCATCGCCACGCGCACCGCGAGGATCAGGAAGATGATGAAGAACAGCGGCATCATGATCTTGTTGGTTTTTTCGATGCTGTGCGCGCCCAAATAGAGCGTCAGCAGCGTCCCCACGACCACGATGATGTGGTACGGAATGACGGAATACGGTGTGGAGGAGAACGTGCCGAACCACGACGCGGTGTCCGTCGTCATCAACGTGCCGACGAGCGAATCCACCAGCGCCTTTAAGATGTACGTGACGATGACCGCGTAGCCGAACGCAATGCACAGCGAGCCCGCGAGCGGCAGCCAGCCAAGAAGGCCTCCTACCTTGCCTGCGCCCTTGCCGCGCGTCGACCATGCCTTTTCATACGCGCCGAGCGTGCCCGTCGCCGCGTGGCGGCCCATGGCGAATTCCGCGGGCAGACCCACGTAGCTGAAAATGAAAATAAACAGCAGATAAATGAGCAAAAATGCCCCGCCGCCGTTGCTGCCAAGCTTGTTAGGAAAGCCCCAGACGTTCGCCATGCCGACCGCTGAACCGACGGACGCCAGAATAAAGCCCCATCGGCTCGCAAAGTTTTTGGTGTTCTTCATGTTTTCTCCCATCCAGGTGAAAAAATAACCGCGTAAGCATTTCTCGGCTCACGCGGGCATCAGCCTGTCTCTCATCAGAATTTGTACGCAGGATACACAACGCATGAAAATTCCTGCTCTTATATTTTATACATTTTAATGCCGCTGCACAAAAAAGTCAAGCGCTCGAGCGGTTTATATTATGGCTGTTCCAGCTTTTTCCTCACCGGCGCGCGTTCTTCCCGCACCGCGGCGCAAGGGTATCGTAACAGCATCGCAGTAGATTTGTTCATATCTTTTATGATATGATCGCCGCACCCAAAGGAAAATGAGGCATTACAGGAGGATCATGATGAGCGCCTGCATCTTTTTCGCTTCCGACGCGCCGCTGCCGGAGGTCTTTCCTCCGCCGGAGTACGACTACCTCGCCATCAATGTGGACGACGGTACGATCGACGACGGCGGCGCAGACGACAACTTCTCGCTGCGCACTTACCCAGACAGTTTTCTCTATACCGACAAAGCCTTTGCCGTCTGCCTCGACTGGGCCTACTATACCGAGGGCCGCGCGCGGCGGCTGATCGACTACATCGGCTCCGCCCTCAAATCCGCGCCCTGCGTGGAGCTCTGGCACGTCTGGCAGGGCGGCTTCTACTCGTTCGAGGAGCGCCCCGTCGTTCACCGCGCTGCTGTGCGATTCGATGAATTCGTCGTAGACGATCTGCGCGAGCTCGGCGAAACTGATCTCTGGAGCAGCAAGGAGACAAACCGGTTATCATTTTACTGCCTGACCGTCACACGGTGAGCAGTATTTTCCATACTTTACAAAACGAGGTGACTCCCACGTCTCATTGCACCACATTCGCCGAAGCAGGCCGCCTTGTGGACGCCGGCCGCCGTGCACCGTTTCTCCTGACGCTGTGTGAGGAGGATGAAAACGAGCTGCACATCACCATCTGCTGCGCTAAAGCGGAGCCAAATGCTCAGACTCCGTCCACAGGAAATGCCGCCCTCGACGACATTCTCGCGCACTGTACGCCGCTGTGCTCCGATGAAAACGCCAAGATCGAGCTCATCTTTGAAAATTACCTGCTCTATCAGGTGCGCAACGAATCCTACTGCGTATTTGACGCAGACGAAGTCCACAGCGGCACCTATCTTTGCACGTTCGAACGGTCCAAGCTGCTCGACTATCTTCCCCATGCCATTGATGTCCATCTTATACCCGATGGAACGGACGCTCCCGCATCGTGGAAGCACTACGGCATTTACACGCAGAATCAGATCATCGACATCGTTGCCCCGTCCGAGCCCACGGTGCGCACGTCCTTTTGACGTACACGCGCATATATTATGTCAACAGATGTTCTATTCCATAAGACAGTCAAAAAGAAAAAGCCCGTGTCTTGTGACACGGGCTTTTTGAACCTCGCAGTAGGGTGAGATTACTTGATCTCGACCTTCGCGCCAGCCTCTTCGAGCTGCTTCTTGAAGTTCTCGGCATCCTCCTTGGACACGCCCTCCTTCAGAGCCTTCGGAGCGGACTCGACGAAAGCCTTGGCCTCGGCCAGACCCAGACCAGCGATCTCGCGGACAGCCTTGATGACCTTGATCTTGGCAGCAGCGTCGAAACCGGCGAGGACGACGTCAAACTCGGTCTTCTCCTCAGCAGCGGGGGCAGCACCGCCGGCAGCGGGAGCAGCCATAGCAGCGGCGGAAACGCCGAACTCTTCCTCGAGAGCGTGGACGAGCTCAGAGAGCTCCAGGACGGTAAGGCCCTTGATTTCTTCGATCATAGCGGTAACTTTCTCGCTCATTGTAATGATCCTCCAATTTTAAGATATTTGTTTTAGTTTTTGAGTTGGGTGCAGACGATTACTCTGCGGAAGCTTCCTCGGCGGGAGCACCGTTCTTCTCGGCGATCTGCTTGAGGACGCAAGCCAGGCCCGAAATGGGAGCCAGCATGGTGCCAAGCACCTGTGCCTGCAGGACAGGCAGTGCGGGGATCGCGGCCAGAGCATTGACGGTGGCCATGTCGATGACCTTGCCGTCCATGAAGCCGCCCTTGATCTCGAACTTACCGTTGAGCTTCTTGGCAAAGTCGGCGATCACGCGCGCGGGGGCGACGGGATCGGCAGCGATGGCAAGAGACGTGGTACCGTTCAGCTGATCATCGAGCTCATTGAGGCCGACGTTGTTGAAAGCAAAGCGGAGCAGGGTGTTCTTGACAACTGCATACTCGACATCGTTCTTACGGCACTCAGCGCGGAGCTCGGTGTCTTCCGCGACGGTGATGCCCTTGTAGTCAACGATAACGCCGGCAGCTGCGCCCTGCAGCTTCTCGGTCAGAGAGGCCACGATCGCCTGCTTTTCAGACAGAACTTTTGCGTTAGGCATTTCTTGAGTTCACCTCCATTGGATTTTGCGGCACGCCCCGCGTGCCAGGGGAAAGAGGCGTTCTAAAAAGGAAACCGTCCTCATGCAGGACATGAGGACGGTAAAGCAATCAATAAATGTTTGCCATCCTCGGCAGGACTTACGAGACGAATCTCACCTGCTGTCTTTGGAACGCTCTAATAGTATATCCAGAGTTGGCAGCATTGTCAACCCCAAATATCGTTTTTTCCGCAAAATACCCCATATTTGCGCCGCGCACAGCGCAAATCATTTTTCTGACGACATGCGCGTCAGAAAAATACCGCGGCTCAGCCGCGATCGCGCGGCGACACCAGTTCGCAAACTGGTGAGGGGGAATCTAAAGGGGGGAACAGCGTCCCCCTCTTTAAGTTTTCTTAGATCTTTGCGGTGTTCATCTTGACGCCGGGGCCCATGGTGGAGGCGGCGACGCAGGACTTAATATACTGGCCCTTGGAAGCGGCGGGCTTGGCCTTGATGATAGCACCCATGAGAGCGTTGAAGTTCTCAGCGAGCTTCTCGGGGCCGAAGGAAACCTTACCGATGGGGCAGTGGATGATGTTGGTCTTGTCGAGACGATACTCGACCTTACCGGCCTTGGACTCCTGAACAGCCTTGGCGACGTCGGGAGTGACGGTACCGGCCTTCGGGGATGGCATCAGGCCCTTAGGACCGAGCACCTTACCGAGACGGCCGACAACACCCATCATGTCAGGGGAAGCGACGACGACGTCGAAGTCGAACCAGTTTTCCTTCTGGATCTTCTCGACGAGGTCCATCTCGCCGACATAGTCAGCACCGGCAGCCTTGGCAGCCTCGGCCTTGTCGCCCTTGGCGAAGACGAGAACGCGGACGTTCTTGCCGGTGCCGTTGGGGAGGACGATGGCGCCGCGGACCTGCTGGTCAGCGTGACGGGAGTCGACGCCCAGCTTGACGTGCAGCTCGACGGTCTCGTCGAACTTCGCAGAAGCGGTCTTGCAGATCAGGCCGAAGCCCTCTGCGGCGTCATACTGAGTGTTCTTTTCGATCTGCTTTGCAGCATCCTGATACTTTTTACCTCTAAACATTGTTCACACCCTCCTTATTCTTCGACGACAACGCCCATGGAGCGTGCGGTACCGGCGATCATGCTCATCGCGGACTCGAGAGTGCTCGCGTTGAGGTCACGCATCTTCATCTCAGCGATCTTCTGGACAGAGGCCTTGGAAATGGTAGCGACCTTGGTCTTGTTGGGGACGCCGGAGCCAGACTCGATGTTGCATTCCTTCTTGATGAGGACGGCAGCGGGAGGAGTCTTGGTGACGAAGGAGAAGGAACGGTCGGCATACACCGTGATGACAACGGGGATGATGAGGCCCATGTCGTTCTTGGTGCGCTCGTTGAATTCCTTGGTGAACGCAGCGATGTTGACGCCGTGCTGACCGAGCGCGGGGCCAACGGGGGGTGCGGGAGTTGCTTTGCCTGCAGGGATCTGCAGCTTAACGTAACCGGTGATCTTCTGTGCCATGAGAGGCACCTCCTTAATATTGAATGTGGTAACGACCGGCGATTCCGGCCGCCCTTGGCGAGACTGAACGTCTCTCCCACGTTTGCCGCATACGCGGCTCATCGCTTTTAGCGGTGATTACGGTTCTACGACCTCGACCTGATCGAGCTCCAGCTCGACCGGCGTTTCGCGTCCGAACATGGACACGACCACGCACACCTTGTTCTTCTCTGCGTCGATCTCTTCGACCGTGCCGAGGAAGGACGAAAGCGGGCCGTCGGTGATCTTGACCTGATCGCCGACATTGTAGCGCACGACGATCTCTCGCCGTTCCATGCCGAGCGCCAGGACTTCCTCTTCCGTCAGAGGAATGGGTTCATTGTTCGCCGTGCCGACAAAGCCGGTCACGCCGCGAATGTTGCGGATCAGATGCCAGGTGTCGTCCGTCATGATCATCTTGACGAGCACGTAGCCTGGGAAGACCTTGCGTTCGACTTCCTTCATATCGCCCGAGTCGGTCACTTCCGTGACGGTCTCCAGCGGGATCTGGATGTCGAGGATCATGTCCTCCAGATGACGGTTGGCGACGAACTTCTCGATGGCCGTCTTGACTGCGTTTTCATAGCCGGAGTAAGTATGCGCGACATACCACTTAGCATTATCAGCCATGACTGCTCTCCTGTCAGCCCGCGAGACCGATCAGCAGGTGCACTGCGGAAACGGCCACATAGTCGAAGATCCAGATGCAGGCGCCGACGGCGAGGGAGCACAGCAGCACAGTGCCGGTGTTCTTCGCAGTGGTGGATGCGGTGGGCCATACGACCTTTTTCAGTTCGCTTCTCATTTCACGGAACCACTTGCTGCGGTCCTTTTTCTTCTTTTCTTCTGCCATGTTTCAACAGCCTTTCCTAATTACTTGGTTTCGGTGTGGACGGTGTGCTTCTTGCAGAAGGGGCAGTACTTGTTCAGCTCAAGCTTGTCCGGGGTGTTCTTCTTGTTCTTCATCGTGTTGTAGTTTCTCTGCTTGCACTCGTTGCATCTGAGCGTGATCTTAATGCGCATCTAACGGCACCTCCTTATTTACTCAGCTCCGTTTGCCAAAAGCGGCATGAAGCTGGCGATTGCCTCCCTGCTCTCAAATTTGAGGGGTGCTTTTCCCTTGCGTGCCGAGAAGCAAAAGCGCGCAAAAAGAAAGCCCTCTTTCACAGGTAAGTAAGATGATACCACATGTCATGTCCAGCCGTCAAGCACTTTTTGCACGTTTTTGCAGAAAATCGCGCAGATTTTGCGCTCTTTCCCCTGTTTTTTCTCTCCCGCTGCCTCTCTTGACGCGATTTTTTCCGTTTCCGCACGCCACTTCCCTGCCCCGCGCTTGCTTTTTGGGTGAAAATCCTGTATGCTGGCAGTCAAAAGAAACGCTCAGGAGGCAATTTTATGAAGATCATGGCCATCGACTACGGCGACGCGCACACCGGCGTCGCGATCTCCGATCGCACGCTGACGCTCACTGGATTTTCGACCGTTATCACCGCGTACCGGCCCGAAGCGGTCATCGAAAAGCTGCTGCCGCTCATCTCCGAGCACGAGGTCTCAGAGCTCGTGCTCGGCCACCCGCTCAACATGGACGGCACGCGCGGCCCCCGCGCAGAAAAGGCCGAGGGCTTTGCCGAGATGCTGCGCGAGGCCACGTCGCTCCCCGTCACGCTCTGGGATGAGCGCCGCACGACCGTCGACGCGCACAATATTCTATTGAATAATGGCAAGCGCGCCAAGGAGCGCAAGAAAACCGTCGACGCCGTCGCGGCGAGCCTGATGCTTGAAGGTTACTTAACCTTCAAAAAACGTCAAGGGTAACATATCACAGCGCGGCAGCGCTGTACTTTGTTCCCCTGCGCCGCGCAGGGGAGCGGGACAAAGGGGCCATTCTCTTTTGCAAAAGAGAATGACCCCTTTGAAACCCCAAGAGAAAGGCTTTTGATTGGCAGTCTGAGGCTTGAATGACACTTATACCTCCGGAATGGGAATGCCTGCGCGCGGCGTTTGCCGCGGTTAGTGTTGCTATACGATTTGTCTCTGCTCCTACTACCCGCTGCCGCTCTGCCCATCTTGTAGAGGTGCAGACTAATTCCCGTCTACCGCCAGTCTCCACAATGCGGCGAGCGCAGCAAAGCCGCATTTCGCAGGCAGTCTGCCGCCAGACAAACGTCACTCGCGCCTCACGACAGTAAGGCGCGGTTGAGACTGGTATCGATTCGCAGAAGATTCATGGCGAAGCCATGTACACCGCACTTACATTGCGCAGCGCGTGCAGTCATTCAAGCTACAAACTGCCAATGTCGGGGGCGAGGGGAACTCCCCTCGCGTTCTCTTGGGGGGCAAAGGGGGCCATTCTCTCACGTGAGAGAATGACCCCCTTTGCCGCGTCCCCACACGGTGTGGGGATAAATCCCAAAAAGTATCACTTTTTGAACTTCTTAATCGTATCAGCAATGATATTCTGCTTCAAAATCATGCTGACCAGCACGTAAACAACGCACCCCACAACGCCCGTCAGGCCGCACTTGACGACGAGCATCAGCTTGCTGTCATCCGCCGCGACAAGAAGCGAACGCCCGCCGTAGAGGACGACCGCCATCGCTGCCGTGGCGGCAAGGCCCTTGAGGAGCGGCACCAGACGCACGATCTTCGTGCCGTGGAAGAGCTGGATCGTCATCGCGATGGCACCGATCGTCAGCGCAAGCGACGTTGCCAGCGCGACGCCGGTATCGGTATAGAACACGCGGTTCAAAATGATATTCAGCACCAGAACGCCGAGGTTGATGAGCAGCGGCACCAGCGTCTTTTTCATCGCGTAGTATGCCTTGTTCAAAAGGTCGAGCACGGCGAAGGCGCTCATGCCGAGCGCGTAGCGGGCGAAGATGCTGCCCGTCATCTCGGTCGACTCAGCGGTGAAGCTGCCGCTTTCAAAGATAACGCGAATGATATCCGTGCCGAACGCGCACATCATCGCGCAGACCGGCAGGATGAAAAGCAGCGTGTTTTCCGTCACGTTCCAGATGTAGCCGAGGTACCCCTTCGAGTCCTCCTTCGTAAACTCGCGGTTAAAGCGCGGGAACATGACCGCGCTGATGCTGTAGAGCACGCTCGTCGTGAGCGGGGTGAAGAGCTTGTCGGCATAGTAGAACGCACTGACGGCGCTGTCGTTGAGCGCCGTGGCGGTCGCCGTGTCGATGAGATAGCAGAACAGGAAGATCGACGTCGTCAGCACCGTGACGAGCGCGGTCTTGAAGTAGGTGCCGACATAGTCCGCCTTGCGGTCAAGCATCGGCCGGTAGACATAATGTTCCTTTTTCGCATACGGGATGCTCATGGCAAGCTGCAAGAGCCACGCGCATGAGCTCGCGATGACGACGCCCTTGATGCCCCACTTTGCCCCCAGCGTCACAAGGAAGATCGCAAGGAACGCATTGTACGGGATGCTCATGCTGCCCTGCAATTCATAGTGGTCGGTCGCCTGGAAGATGGCGACGTTCAGATACGCCGCCGCCACGACCGGCAGCGCGCAGGCCATGATGCGAATATAGCTCGCAAGGCGCGGCAGCTCGGCCGCGTCAAGATCCCAGATCGTGCCGACGAGCGGCGTCGAGGCAAAGATCTGCCACAAAACGACCGCCGCGAGCGAGCCGAGCAGCGTGATGGTCAACAGGTTGTTGGCCGCTTTCTCGCCGCGCTTGCGGTCGGCAGCAAATTCCTTCGTCAGGATCGGCACCGCCGCGATGCACAGCGCGTAGCACATCGTCGTGAAAAGATAGAGCGTCGAGTTATACGACGCGGTGTAGAGGTCCGCGTCGATGCCGGTGCCAAAGATATTGGCCTGCATCATCTCGCGCACCACGCCGAGGAGCTTGGCAAACAGCGTCAGCAGAAAGACGAAGCTGATCGCGCCCGCCGTGCGGACGCCCGATTTATCCTTCTTTTCCGTATTGTTTTGAGGGTCTTGCATGGTATGTTTCCTCGATTTCTCCATGATCGCGCAGATCATTTTCTCGTTCGTGTCGAGCTTGCGCGAAAGCTTGGCCATATGCGCTTCGACGCACTGCACCTGCTCCTTGCCCGTTTCGAGCACACGCTCGGCCTCGGGCAGGAAGAGTTCCGCCGTGAAGTTCTCCTTCGTGCTCAGCTTGTCGAGCCCCACGGAGTTTAAAAACGCCGTGCACTTGGGGTCATACGAAATGCCGATGAGCGGCACGCCCATGATGGCGGCATAGATGAGCGAATGCAGGCGCACGCCGACGAGCAGGTCCATGTTGCCGATGATGGAGAGCATATCCTCGGAGAGGTACTTTTCATTCAGGCACACCGCCGTGTCGTCCGGAAGCTGCGCCGCGATGTGGCGGCAGACCTCGCCGTCCTCTTCATAGTGGAACGGGATGAGCACGGACTGCGCGTTGTACTTGTCCTTCATCATCTGGATGGAGCGCAAAAGCTCTTTGACAAAGCGGCTGTCTGTGTCCCGCTCACGGATGGCCCAGCCGACAGTTAGACGGCCATCCAGCGAGACACCTGCCTTTCGCAGGATCTCCGCGCCGACATCGCCATCGGGCTTTTTCATGCGGATGACGGGGTCCGCCGTGATGACGACCTTGTCGCGCGCGATACCGATTTCCTCCAAAAGCGCCGCAGACCGCTCGTCGCGCACGACGATACCGTCCGCCCGCTTGAGCGCCGCCGCCGCCGCGCGGCGGTTGCCGGGACGGTCGATGGGGCCGATGCCCTGGGAATAGATGAAGACCTTTTTATGGAAGAATTCCGCGCAGCGGATGATGGAGAGGTAATAGTGTAAGCTCTTGCTGCTCGTCACATCCTGCAAAAGGCTGCCGCCGCCGGAGATGAGCATGTCGCACTTTTTCACCGCGCGCAAAATCGCCATCGGCGACATGCGGTCCACCGCCTCAACGCCGTATTTTTCGCGCGTGGAGGTGGGATTGTGCGAGAGCACTGTGAGCGAGCAGTCGGGAATGTGCTCGCGCAGCGACGAGACGAGCGTGCGCAGGATGGACTCGTCGCCGATATTGTCGAAGCCGTAATAGCCCGAGATCAGAATGTTAACCATTCGTCACCCCGCAGATCCTGCGCACAAGGCGGTAAATGAGCTCCGCCACAATGACCACGGCTGTGCCGATGAGAAGTCCGAAGAGGATGCCCCAGCCGGTGCGCAGCAGGCTCAGCAAAAACGGCGTGCGGATGTGCAGGAACGTGTTGACCACGCTGACAAGGCCGATGGTCATGCCCGTGCCGAAGATCATCGGCAGGAACTTCATTCTGCGGCGCAGCGACCAGATGAAAAGCATCAGCATCGGCCAGCCGACGATCATTTCCTTCGTGCGCGGGCGGGCAATGAGCGTATTTTCCAGGAAGTTGCGGAACGCAAGCTCCCTTGCCGACGTCGTGGTCGAGTTGCCGGTGCGGTACATATAGTAGGCGAACACCAGCAGCATGAACACCACCGCCACCGCGATGACAACGATCGCAAGGAACCAGCCGAGCTTCATCGGCGTCTGCATCAGCTCGCCGAAATAGGCGTTGAAGCGCTTGACGCGGTTTTTCTCCCCGCGCTGTCCTGCGTGGGCGAGGACGGCCTCGCGCGCGCCGGTCTCCTCATAGGCGTAGACCAGAAGGTAGGCAAGCATGAAAAGCGCGATGGGGATGAGCTGCATGAGCTTGACGCCGCGGTACAGGTCGATCTCGAGGATATACGAGAGCTGCGAGAGCGCAGACGATGCGAGCAGCGACCCGCAGAATGCCGTCAGAATGGTCGCGATGGCTGTGCCAAGCGTAAAGCCAAGCAGCCTGCCGAACTTGATCTGCGGCTCGCTGCGTCTCTTTTCCAGCAGCACGCGGCACAGGCCGACCGCCGCGAGCGACGGCATCACAATGCCGCCGGACATCGAGAGGATCAGGCGGAACATCGAGGGCTTCAGCACCGCGAGGCCGGCAAGGCCGAGCGCGCCGACGACAAACAGGATCGTGCGCCAGCGCTTGCCGATAAAGAAGAATAGATCAAGCAGGATCACGATGAGCGCCGCCGTGCCGATGCCCTGCAGCACCTTGAGCGCCATGGACGGCGCTTTCAGCTCCATCGCGGGCACGGTCGCGTGCGTGTAGCCGAGGGGCTCCAAGCGCGCGTCGAGGTCCGTGAGCATCTGCTCATAGTCGGCAGGGTCGGTGATGTAGACCCACTCCTTCTCGTCGGCGTCCCAGCTGACATCGGTATCCGGCTCTAAGATCATCTTGAGGAAGATGATCTTGCAGTTGCGCTCGGCGATGGCTCTAAAGAACGTGTTCGTGATCTCCTCGGGGCCTTCGTAGCCGCAGTACTGATAGCGGTTCTGGATGTAGGCCCACTCGTTGAAAACGCGCACGCCGCGGTAGCCCGTGTTGTCGAGCAGCTCTTCAATGCCGGGCCAGACAAGGTTCTGGCTCTGGTCGTTCTGTTCCATCATGGCGACGCTCGCGCCGCTCTCGTTGAGATACTGCGTCAGCAGCCCCAGGCTCTCGTCGCCCTCATAGCCGACGAGCTCGTCGCCGTTGTTCATAAAGTAAGGCGCGTTGAAGTGCTTGAGCACTTCGATATAGGCCTCGGCAAATTTCGTGCCGTTCATGTCCTTTTCCGTCACAGAGCGCGGAATGATCTGGTAACCGTGGCGCTCAAACAGCTCCACCGTGTCCGGCCAGATGCCGAGGCGCAGGTCGAGCAGCTTTTCGCCCTTCATGCCGTTTTTCTGCTGCTGGATGAAGATGAAGCCGTGCTCGCCCTCCAGATACGTCTTGGCCTCAAAGTCCTCAAAGCGGGCCTCGAAAGCGTTCAGGATCCACTCATAGCTCGCGGCGGTCTCCGTCCAGATGATCGCGTCGCTCACATCGGTGCTCTCACGCAGCCATTGCGCGACCTCGGCGGGGTACTGATCTTCCCATCCGTAGCTCTCCGCCGCCTTTTTCACGGTCATCGCGTGGACGGGGATGGCCGCGTTATCGTGCAGGTTGAGGGCACTCGCCTCGCTGAGCGCGACCTTGTCGACGCCGAGCGACTTGAAGAGATCGATCCACTCGTCCTCTGACTGCGAGGATTGGCGCGCCATCGAGCGCATGCTGTTGTAGTCGAGGACGATGTCGTAATACTTGTTGCTCTCCTCCGCCTGCACACGCGAAATAAGCGGCACGAGCGAAGCGAGCAGGCCGATCAGTGCAATGACGGCCAGAACGCGGTTTCTTTTCAGTATGCTTTTCATTTGTGTTCTCCTTGTGCATTCTCCGCACTGTTTTTCTCGTTAAAGAGAGGCAAGCTCCACCGGCGTGCCGAGGACCTTGGAAAAGGTGTAGACCTTGGCGACATCTTCGATGTATTCCGCGCGCAGATATGCCTGCGCAAGGTCCTTCCCCACGACGAGCACGCCGTGATTGGCAAGCGTGCAGCCGCCGCGGTCCCTGAGCGCGGGGATGGCGTTCGTGCCGACGGCCTCAGTCCCCGGCGCGGCGTAGTCCGCGCAGCGGATGTCGCCGACCAAAAAGATGTACGATTCGATCAACACCGCGGGGATGCTCTTCCGCACGACGGCAAACGCCGTCGCATAGGGCGAATGCGTGTGGAAGACGGCGTTCGTCTCGCCATACGCCTTGTAGACCGCCGCGTGCATGCGCCACTCGCTCGAGGGCTGCAATTCCCCTTCGAGCACCGTGCCGTCGAGCTTCATGCGCACAATGTCCTGCGCGCGCAATACGTCGTAGCGCACGGATGTCGGCGTGATGAGCATTTCGTCTGGCGCGACGCGGCAGCTCATGTTGCCGCTCGTGCCGGAAAACAGGCCCTCGCGGAACGCCTCAAGCGATTTGTCCACGATTTCCTGACGAAGAATGTCCAGATTTTGTTCCATTTAGATCACCAGATTGTCCTTGCCGATGCTGCCGTCCGTAAAATAGCGGTGCAGATCGTAGGGAGAATAAATACCAAGGTCGGTCACGACGCCCGAGACAAGGTGCGGCGGCGTGATATCGAAGGCGGGATAATAGCCCTTCACACCCTCCATCGCCGTGCGCACGCCCATGGCCTGGAGCGTAAAGTTCGGGTCTCGCATCTCAATGTGGATGCTGTCCACCGTCTCATGTCCCTGATCGGGCGCGCCGGTGACGAAGTACGGGATGCCCATGTACTTGGCGACGATGGCGTTCTGGAACGTGCCGACCTTATTGACGACGTGGCCGTCGCAGCAGATGGCGTCCGCCGCGGTGGTGAAAACGTCGACCTTTTCGTTCTGCATGACGAACGCCGGCATATTGTCGGAGATGACCGTCACGTCAAAGCCCATGTCGTGGCAGACGGACGCCGTCAGGCGCGCGCCCTGAAAATACGGGCGCGTTTCGGGGCAGAACAGCCGGATGTTTTTGCCGCGGCTGCGGCACTCACGAAGCATCGTGCCGACGATGGTCTCGGCGAAGCAGTGCGTCATCACCGTTCCGTTGTCGGGGAACATATCGACTAAGTACGAGCCGATCTTCGCCATTCTGTTATAGCGCACGTTGTTGAGCTCGATGGTCTTATTCTTGATGGCCTCGGCCACATTCTCCCCCGCTGAAAGCGCGCGCCCGGCCTCTTTCAGGCAGATGTCGCACAGAAGCGTCATGCGCTTTTGCGTCGTGGGGCGCGCGTGGGAAATGGTGTAAGCCGCTTTCTTGAGGTATTCCATCTGCTCGTCCGCCGATTTGCCGCGGCATTCCCACGCCGCGAGCGCCATGCCCATCGGCGCCGCCGTGTAGGGGCCCGCGCTCTGCGTCACCATGTCGGTGATGGCCCGCGCGACTTCCTGATGTGTGCGGCAGGTGACAAATTCGACCTTTGCGGGGTAAATGCGCCGGTCCAAGATGCGCACCTCGCCGTCTTCAAACCACGCAACATTCTCGTAGCGCAGCAAAAAGGCGAGGTCTTTGTCCGCTCTCTCCATGTTTCTTCTCTCTCACTTTCTATAAAGGCGCTCAACGGCACGCTCCATGTCGGCGCGCACCTTGTTCTCGTCCAGCGTCTTAAATTCACCGTTTTCGTACAGGATCTTGCCGTCCACCATCGTCATGCACACGTCGCCCGCCTGCGCCGAACAGGTCAAAAGCGCGGGCGTGTCGAAATTGGGGTAAAGGTGGGGCTTACTTAAATCAAGCGCAATGATGTCGGCCTTTTTGCCGACGGCCAGCACGCCGGTGTCGTCGCGGCCCTGCAATTTTGCGCCGTTGACCGTCGCCATATCGAGCACCTCCTGCGTGGAGATCAGCGTCGGGTCGTTGTGATAGCCGTCGTGCATGATCTCAGCGAGGTGCATCTCCTCGAACATATTTAAATTGTTGTTGCTGGCCGTGCCGTCGGTGCCGAGCGTCACGTTGATGCCCTTGTCCATCATCTGGCGGATGGGGGCAAAGCCGCTGCCGAGCTTCAGGTTCGACGTCGGGTTGTGGACGACGCTGACGCCGTGGGCTTTCAGAATGTCCATGTCCCGCTCCGTCACGGCGACGCAGTGCGCCGCCGCCGTAGGCGAATCGAACGTGCCGAGCGATTCGAACCACTCCGTCGGCGTTTTGCCGTAGCGCTCGATGCACTCGCGCTGCTCGCGCGCGGTCTCGGCGAGGTGGATGTGCATGCGCCCGCCCTTTTCGCGGCAGAGGTCGCTGTACGCCTTGACGATATGGCTCTTGCAGGTATACTCCGCATGGATGGAAAAGTCAATGTGAATGCGCCCGTCCGCCGTGCCGTGGTACTTTTCAAAAAGCGCGAGCGATTCAGGGATCTGCGTGTTCTGCTCCACGGTCTGATGCTCATCAAAGCACTGCACACAGCGGTTCAGGTTCGCCTTGATCCCCGCCTCTTCGACCGCCCAGACGGTCTCCTCGGGGAAAAAGTACATATCGGAAAAGCTCGTCGTGCCGCCCGCGATCATCTCGATCAGGGCAAAGCGGCTCGCTGCGGCGATATCCTCGCGCACGAGCTTGTCCTCGATCGGGAAAATGGCCTTGAAGAGCCAGTCCTGCAAAGGCAGTCCGCTGCCGATGCCGCGCATCAGCGTCATGGCGATATGGCTGTGGCAGTTGATGAGTCCCGGGGCAAGGAGCCTGCCGCTCATGTCCTTTTCAAGGTCATAGGCCTTTTCGGGTTTTTCCTCACCGATATAGTCGATCTTCGCCTCATCGACGCCGAGATAGGCGCCGTGCAGCGTTTCATATCCGTTTTCCTTGCGCAGCAGAATGTCCGCGCCTTTCAAGAGTGTTCTCACAAAAGAGCCTCCTATCTGCATTTTATCTCATTATGCAGTCTATCACGCGTGCTTTCAGATTGCAACGGGCAAAAGGATTAAGTTTTTCCATATTGCTGACCATGTCGACAAAAATTTCTCATTTTGCAAGCTCAACTACTTAAAATTTCACTATTGAATTTCCTAATATGCCTGATTATAATTAGCGCATACTTTTTCTTAAGGAGTGAAACCGGTATGAGCAAAGTCTTTATTCCGCAGGACTACCACACCCCGCTGTCTGTCTATGAAATGCAGCGCGCCATCGAATTCATCAAGAGCAATTTTCAGGTCAATCTGAGCAATGCCCTCAATCTCCGCCGGGTTTCTGCTCCGCTGTTCGTGGATGAAAATTCTGGTCTGAACGACAACCTCAACGGCGTCGAGCGTCCCGTCTCCTTTGACATTCCCGACGTCGGCACCAATGCCCAGGTCGTTCATTCGCTGGCCAAGTGGAAGCGTCTTGCGCTCAAGCGCTACGACTTCAAGGTCGGCAAGGGCCTGTTCACCGACATGAACGCCATCCGCCGCGACGAAGAGGTCGACAACCTCCACTCCGTCTATGTGGACCAGTGGGACTGGGAAAAGGTCGTCTCCGCCGAGGACCGCAACGTCGCTTATCTCAAGCGCACCGTGCGCGATATCGTCTCCGCCGTCAGCGAGACGAGCAGCGCGCTGAATGTCGCTTTCCCCTCCCTGCGCACCAAGCTCCCCAGTGAGGTCTTCTTCATCACCACGCAGGAGCTCGAAGACCTCTATCCCGACCTGACACCCAAGCAGCGCGAGGATGAGATCTGCAAGAAGAAGGGCGTCGTCTTCCTGATGCAGATCGGCAAGATCTTAAAGTCCGGCATCAAGCACGACGGCCGCGCCCCCGACTATGACGATTGGGAGCTCAACGGCGATATCCTCTACTGGAACGAAGTGCTCGGCCATGCGTTCGAGATCTCTTCCATGGGTATCCGCGTCGACCCCAAGTCCCTCGACTCCCAGCTGACGATCGCCGGCTGCGACGACCGCCGCGCGCTCCCCTTCCACAAGATGCTGCTGAATGGCGAGTTGCCCCTGACCATGGGCGGCGGCATCGGCCAGAGCCGCCTGTGCATGCTGCTCATCGGCACCGCGCACATCGGCGAGGTACAGGTCTCCCTGTGGGACGAAGCCACGCGCAAGACCTGCGAGGATGCGGGCGTCATGCTGCTGTAAAGCACATTTTAATTTGTCACCATTCTTTTTTCTCTTTTTCTCAATGTAGCACAAAAGCCGGCAGGTCCTCCTCCCCGCCGGCTTTTGTGCGCTCTTCTGCCGCTTTCCATCCACTATCCATCGGCGCAAAGCAAAACAGCAGCACAAAGAGGGCGCTTCCCAGCTTGGGAAGCGCCCTCTTTCTTATTTTTCACAGCGCAGGCGGTAAACGTCACAGCTGTCCGCGCGGCCCTCATACGAAAAGCCGTGCCTGCGCGCGATGTGCGCGCTCGCCGTCTGTTCGGGGACGCATTCGATCACGGCATTCTTCCCCTCCCGCCGCGCAAGCGCGGTCAGAAGGTCCGTCATTTCGTCCGCATAGCCCTTGTGCCAAAAGGCAGGCTTGAGCACCCAGCCGAGCTCCCGGCTGTACTCGTCATAGTCGTGGTAGATGGCGTAGCCGAGAAATTCTCCCGCCATATTCTCCACGGCATAGATGAGCGGCGGCTCGGAAAGTCCCGCCTGCTCCAAAAAGCGCTCGGCCTGCGCGCGGTTAAACGGCGGCTCCAACCAGCGCATCACCGCTTCATCCGAGAGTAGGGCGTATAATTCGTCCGCGTCCTCCCGCCGCATCATCCGCAGGCGGACGCGCGCCCCCTCCGTCAGGATCATCCCCTGTGGTGCTTGCCGCGGAACGTCATCTCCGGATTTTTGACGCTCACGACCGTGTTGGGCGCGACCGACGAGGTCAGAAACGCGTTGCCGCCGACGACGACATTGTCGCCGATCTCCGTCGCACCGCCGAGCAGCGTGGAGTTTGCGTAGATGACGACGTTGTTGCCGACCTTCGGGTGGCGGCGCACATTCGGGTTCGTCGCCATACCCGCGGGCGAGAGCGCGCCGAGCGTCGCGCCCTGATAGAGCTTGACATTGTCGCCGATGATCGTCGTCTCGCCGACGACGACGCCCGTACCGTGGTCGATGAAGAAGTATTCGCCGATCTTCGCGCCGGGGTTGATGTCGATACCGGTCTGCGAGTGCGCGTATTCCGACATCATGCGCGGGATCATCGCGACCTTGTTCTCATACAGCTCGTGTGCGATGCGGTAGATGAAGATGGCGAACATGCCGGGGTACGAGAGCAGGACCTCCTCCTTGCTGTAAGCCGCAGGATCGCCCTCAAAGTTCGCCGACAGGTCCTTGAGCAGCAACTCCTGAATGGCAGGGATGCGCTCGATGAATGCCGTGCTGATCGCATAGGCCACTTCGCAGTTCTCGTCGCACTCCGGCATCGTCAGCGTGATCTGGCGCGTCAGCTTTTCGTGGATGTGCTCCATCAAAAGCGCGCTGTATTGCTCCGGCGGCAGCTTTAAGAGGTCGCGGTCGCCGTAGTAAACAGGGAAAATGAGCTTCTGACAGTCGCGGATGATCTCGATGACCGCATTACGGTTGGGCATGCGCAGCGCATCGCCGTACATGGGGATCTGAGAGCTCTTGTAGTTCGCCGCCATGCGGTCAGCCGCCGCATGGATGACGGTGTTCTTTTTTGCTTTGTCCATAGCTAATCCTCGCAGTCTATCAGAAACAGTCATATCACAATTAGAAAATAATTATAGTATCTCCCCGCGTCAAAATCAAGTATTTCCTCTGCAAACGCCTCAGAAATATACACCTCCGCGCGGGAATTCAGCCAAAAAACGTGTCCATTCATTTTTTCATTTGCATCCCGCGCACTTTTGCTTTATGCTGTTTTTATAGGGACGCTTCGCATTAGATGTGCCCCAAGCAGTAAACTATCCACCTCAGGAGGATCAAAATATGAAAGCAAAGGTTTATTTTTCCAAGCAGATCACGCCGGAAAAGATCGTGGAGCTCTACAAGGCCGTGGGTCTCGAGCTGCCCGGTAAGGTCGCCGTCAAGGTTCACTCCGGCGAACCGGGCAACCAGAACTTTCTGACGCCCGAGTTCTGGCAGCCGATGGTCGAGACCGTACACGGCACCATCGTTGAGTGCAACACCGCCTATCCCGGCGAGCGCAACACGACCGACGCCCACCGCCGCACGATGATCAAACACGGCTGGAGCAAGCTCTTCGATGTCGACATTCTTGACGCCGAGGGTCCCGATCTTGAGCTCCCCATCCCGAACGGCAAGCGCATCCAGAAGAATCTGGTCGGCAAGGATATCAAAAATTATGATTCCATGCTCGTTCTTTCCCACTTCAAGGGTCACCCGATGGGTGGCTTCGGCGGCGCGCTCAAACAGCTCTCCATCGGATGCGCGTCCAGCGCAGGCAAGGCGAACATCCACGGCGCGGGCAAGCCCGAAGAGATGTGGACGACCGAGCAGAATGCCTTTCTTGAGTCCATGGCCGATGCGGCGGAGTCCGTCGTCAAGCTTTTCGACGGCAAGATCGTCTACATCAACGTGATGAAGAACATGTCCGTCGACTGCGACTGCTGCGCCGTGGCGGAGGACCCGTGTATGAAAGATATCGGCATTCTCGCCTCCCTTGACCCCATCGCCATCGACCAGGCGTGCCTCGACCTCGTCTACGCTTCCGACGATCCGGGCCGTGACCACCTCGTTGAGCGCATCGAGAGCCTCAACGGCATCCACACCGTGGAGGCCGCCGCCGAGCTCGGCTTCGGTTCGAGAGAGTATGAGCTGATTGAGCTGTAAATCATCCAAAGTGCACGAAAAAGGCGATGGCCGTACGGCCATCGCCTTTTCTTTTGCTTCTTTACTTGATGAACCAGATGTCCATATCGACGTTGCCCTTGATGCCGTCCACGCTGCCCTTGGATGAATACTGCCACATGGCAAAATCGTAGTAGAACGAGGGCGCGTCCACATCGTAGCGCGCGTACCACAGCGGGTAATCCATGACCTCGCTGAGGTCATACTTGACATAACCCGCGTAGTCGGTGATGTAGATCATTGGGTCGTAGCCCGCGTCCTTGATGATCTTGCAGAAGGCGTTCGCCGCAGCGCAGAGCACGCCGGTCTCGATGCCGTAGGTGCGCGCCTCGCTCTTGCCGATGACCTCCCAGTCGAAGACGACGGGACCCGTGATCTCATGGCCGCGCAGCTTGTCGAGCACGTGATAGGCCTCCTCCTGCGCCTCTGCCACGCTCACAGCCTGCGAGAAGAAGTAAGCGCCCACCTGAAGGCCCGCTCTCGCCGCGCCGTCTGCATACTCGTCAAACTTCGTGTCGTCATAGATCGCGCCCACAGTGTAGCCGCGACCGCCCACGCGCGCGATGACAAAGTCCACATCAGTGCGCGCGACCGCGTTCCAGTCCACATCGCCCTGATACTGCGACACGTCGATACCGACGCGCGTGCGCACGCTGGGATCGTTGTAGGTCATGATGCTGCCGTTCTTGACGAACGCAGACTGATTATAGGTGTTCGTCGGCACACCCTCGAGCACATCGAGCGTGTAGTCCTTGTAGTAGATCTTCTGCTTCTGGTCGAGCGAGCTAAGCTGATAGATGCGGTAAACGATCGTCGCCACCTCCGCGCGCGTGATGCTGCTGTTGGGGTAGAAATACGTCAGGTCGCCGACCTTCGTGCCGATGAACACACCCGCTTCATAGAGCGCCGTCACATAGCCGTCGTTCACGTCGGCAAAGGGAGACACCGTGTTGGACGCGCCGTAGCCCAGCGCCTTGGCCGCAAAGCGCGCTACATCGCGGCGGCTGATGCCGTTGTCGAGCTGATAGTCGCTGTAATTCTGCGTGGCAAAGCCCATGGAATAGGCGTAGGTCGCGTAGCCGCTTGCCCAGTGCGCCGTGCTGGGCTTCTGCTCCTTGTGGCCGGTCGAGAGCAGCACGAGCTTGAGCATTTCGCCCGTGCTCGTGGGACGGTTGGGGGCAAACGTGCCGTCGCCGTTGCCGCCGACGATGCCCTGCTCGCTCAGCTCCATGACATAGTTATAGAACCAGTCGGACTTGTTGACATCGGTATAGGTCTTGCCGGTGTAGCTCGTCGCCGTCCACTGCGCCGTGACGACCGCGTTGCCGTTCACGATGCTGTTTTCCGTGATGGTCTTGCCGTCGCTCGTCCGGAAGCCGGCAAAGCTGTAGCCGAGCTTTTCCGCTTTGGGGAAGCTACCGTAGGTCTTGCCGATCTCGTAGACGGCAAAGTCCGTCTCATAGGACGCGCCGCTTTCCATATTGATGATGAGATACGCAAACTCGTCCTCCGCCGCGCGGGTGCTGTCGTCCAAATAAATGGCGGCCTCCTGCAGGCGGCGGTCGGCAAGGCCCGCCTGGGCCTGTCCGCCGGAATGGCACCATTCGCCGAACGCATGCGCCACTTCAAGGCGCGTCGCGTCCTTTTCGCCGCGGGCGATCTTGACCAAGTCGCTCGTGCCGCTCATCCAACCGGTGCCGAAATTGTAGCTGAAGCAGATCAGCGCGTCGAACTGCCCCTGCGTGGGTGTGACGTCGTAGCGGTCAAAAAAGTCGTTGAGCTTGGCCTCATACGCCTCGACCTTGCTCATCAGAAGAAGCTCCGCCTCTTCGCGCGTGATGCCCTCGGGATAGTCCTCGGCATCGCACTCCGTGCCGTAGCCGATGTACCACTTGCCGCCGGAGGAATACTTCTCCGCGCGGAAGCCCTCTTCCTCTTCGATCTGCGCGATGGCCGCGTCGCCCGCGCGCATCAGCCGATTGCTCGCCATCGCGGCGGGCATGCAGAGCTGCATGGCAAGGCACAGCGCCAGAAGCACGGCCAGCGGCGTTCTCTTTCTCATGTTCTGCTTCATCTCGTTCTCTCCTTTTGCCGGGATCGGGCGAAAACGCCCACTCTCTTTAAAATGTTTTTTCATGATACCACAGGTTTACATAAAAATCAACCAAAAAGCGCAAAAAATGCCGCCCCGTGTCGAACCGGGCGGCATTTTCGTTATAGCAGCGCATCGAAGAGCGCGTCCATATTATCGTCGGAATACTCGACTTCCGCGCTGTACAGCCGGCAGAGCTCGATCTGATCCTCCACCGTGAACTCGCCGTGCAGCAAAAGGTGCAGCGCACCAAGCGAGAAAAGCAGCCGGACAGACAGCACGGCGAATGCCGCCTTGCTGCTCACGTCCCCGTCGTCGAGCGCCGTCGGCACGTGACGATAGAGGAAGTAGACGAGCAGCTGCTCATACTCCGTCTCGCGTCCTTTCATGTGCGCGGCAAAATCGTCGAGCGGCAACTCATCTGCGTGCTCGCGCAGCGCTTCCAAAATGCCTGTCCACGCCTCGTCCATGCGCTCGAGCGAGAGATAAAATTCTGCCCACTGCGCAAGCGGGACGTCCGGCACGTGCGCACCGCAGGCCGACAAAATTTGTTCCATCCGCTGATTGATCGGTTCCTCGCGGTTCTGTGCGATGGCGAAAAGATGGTCGCGCAGCGTGAGCAGCGCCGTTTCCTCTTCGTCGAGCTCCCCCTCGCCCGTCACGACGAGCGTTGTCTTCTCCGACCTGGTCAGAATGAGCCGCGCGGCCTCCTCGCAGCAGAGGCCAACACCGATCTCCGTGCGCTCCGAAAAAAAGCTGCGGTAGCGCGGGTGGTCGGTGCAGATCTGGCAGAGCATACCCTCCCCGCCGTATAAAATGAGATCGCAGAGGTTTTTGCCGTTCAAAAACGGGCAGCGCTCCTGCTCGCCGAGGATAAAGTGCGGCATCTCGCCGCTGCGGTCGATACATTTATGCAGGCGCTCGCCCATCTCGCCGCCGATCTGATCGTAGGCGGCGAGGGAATCCCCGTCCACGTCGATCTCCCAGCCGATGCAGCAGTTGTGTCGGCAGCGGTCGGCGATGCAGCGGAAGAGCGGGTAATAATCAGGATAAGCGTTCTGCACAGCGGAGTCCTCCTATAGTCGGTGCTGCGCGGTCATAAATCGCGCGCTGCTTCATTATAAATCGCACAGGCTCGCATTGCAACGAATTTTCTCCTTGCCGCCGCGAAAGAGATATGATATAGTAAAATATATGCGGGCATGATGAAATTGGCAGACATGCGAGATTTAGGTTCTCGTGCCGCAAGGCGTTGGGGTTCAAGTCCCCATGCCCGCACCATTTCCCAAATTTCAGAGCGCATCGCTCCGCGATGCGCTCGTTTTGGTATTCCGGCACTTTGGTCTAACATTTTTAGTTTTAAATCAGCTCTTTAGGGTTGAGCAAAACTCCGATTTGCTCATAAGGCTATACAACAAATAGTGCTATTCAGCTCGTTTGAACACTATATATTGTTACCCAATTTGCAAAACGCGCGTTTTGCTCAACCCTTTCAGCTCTTCACAAAGGAGGTGCGCCATGCAGAAGGTCACGCTCGGCATTCTCGCCCACGTCGACTCGGGAAAAACGACCCTGTCCGAGGGGCTTTTATACGCCTCCGGCGCACTGCGGAAGCTCGGCCGCGTCGACCACGGCGACGCCTTTCTCGACACCGACGCGCTCGAGCGCGAGCGCGGCATCACGATCTTTTCCAAGCAGGCAATGCTGTTTGCGGGCGATAAGGAGTTCACGCTGCTTGACACGCCGGGCCACGTCGATTTCTCCGCCGAGATGGAGCGCACGCTGTCGGTGCTCGACTACGCAGTGCTCGTCATCAGCGGCAGCGACGGCGTGCAGAGCCACACGCGAACGCTCTGGCGCCTGCTCACGCGCTACGAGGTGCCGACGTTTCTTTTCATCAACAAGATGGACTTGGCGGGCGCGGACAAGGACGCGCTTCTGCGCCTGCTCACGGCGACACTGAGCGCGGAATGCGTCGATTTCTCCGCATCGCAGGAAACGCGCGACGAAGCGCTCGCCCTCTGCGACGAGGCGGCGCTCGAGCAGCTTTTGGAGCGTGGAAAAATCGACGACGCTCTGATTGCTGAGATGGTCAAAAACCGCAAGGTCTTCCCCTGCTTTTTCGGTTCGGCGCTCAAGCTGGACGGCGTGGAGGACTTTCTCACCGCGCTCGCGTGCTTCACGCGCGAGCCGGTCTATCCGAAGGAATTCGGCGCAAAGATCTTCAAGATCTCGCGCGACGCGCAGGGCGCGCGGCTCACGTGGCTCAAGGTCACAGGCGGCGCGCTGCGCGTGAAGGCACCTCTCATCTATCGCGCGCAGAATCAGGACTACAATGAAAAGGCCGATCAGCTGCGGCTTTACTCCGGCGTCAAATTCCGCGCGCTCGAAGAGGCGGGCGCGGGCAGCGTCGTCGCCGTCACGGGCCTCAGCCACAGCTATGTTGGTCTCGGCCTCGGCGCGGAGGCGGAGGCGTCCGCCCCGCTTTTGCAGCCGGTTTTGACCTATCAGCTCATCCTACCCGACGGCGCGGACGCGCACAGCGCGCTTATAAAGCTCCGCGAGCTTGAAGAAGAGGACCCGATGCTGCGCATCGTCTGGGACGAGCGCTACGGGCAGATCCACGTGCAGCTCATGGGCAAAATTCAGCTTGAAATTCTGCGCCGCCGCATCCTCGACCGCTTCGGCCTCGACGTGACCTTCGGCGAGGGCAGCATCGTCTATCGCGAGACCATCGCCGCCCCCGTCCTCGGCATGGGACATTTCGAGCCCCTGCGCCACTATGCGGAAGTACAGCTTCTAATAGAGCCGCTTCCGCGCGGGGCGGGCATCCAGCTTGCGTCAAACGTGCCGACGGACGCGCTCGACCTCAACTGGCAACGGCTGATTTTCACCCATCTTTTAGAGCGCGAGCACGCGGGCGTGCTGACCGGCTCACCGTTGACGGATGTGAAGTTCACACTTGTCGCGGGCCGCGCGCATCTGAAGCACACCGAGGGCGGCGACTTCCGTCAAGCGACGTACCGTGCCGTGCGGCAGGGCTTGATGCAGGCGGAAAATGTGCTGCTCGAGCCGTATTACGACTTCCGTCTCGAGGTGCCCGCCGAGTGCGTCGGCCGCGCGATGACCGACCTCCAGAACATGGGCGGCACCGTCGAACCGCCGCAGAACGAGGGGGAAAACGCCGTGCTCACGGGCTATGCGCCGGTGCGTACGCTGCGCGACTACTTCGCCGACGTCGCGGCCTACACCCGCGGCCGCGGACAACTCTCCTGCGCCGTGCGCGGGTATGAGGCCTGCCAAAATCAGGACGAGATCGTCGCGTCCCTTGGCTACGACGCCGAGCGCGACACGGATAATCCCGCGTCCTCCGTCTTCTGCGACCACGGCGGCAGCATCACGGTCCCGTGGAATGAAGTCCCCGCGCATGTTCACTGCGACAGCGGCATCCGCCTCGGTGAAGAGGCCGTCGAAGAAGCGCCCGCGCCGCTCCCCCGACGCGGCGTCGGCGCAGGCGGCGCATATGCCGAGGACAAGGAATTGCAGGACATTTTCGAGCGCACATACGGCAAGGTCGAGCGCCGCGCGTTCGAGCCGAGCAAAAAGCCCGCGCGCACCTCGCTCGCCGACCACTACGACGTCACGATCCACTCTGAGGACACGGAATATCTGCTTGTCGACGGCTACAACATCATCTTCGCGTGGGACGAGCTCCATCGGCTCGCCGCGCAGGATGTCGCCGCGGCGCGCGGCGCGCTGATCGACATTCTCGCCAACTATCAGGGCTTTCGCAAGTGCCGCGTCATCGTCGTGTTCGACGCCTATAAGGTCAAGGGCAACCCCGGCAGCGTGCGGACGGTGCACGGCGTCAAGGTCGTCTACACCAAGGAGGCTGAGACTGCCGACACCTACATCGAGCGCGCGACCTACGAGCTGCGCCGCGAACGCCGCGTGCGCGTCGCGACGTCCGACGGCCCCGAGCAGGTCATCATCCTCGGTCACGGGGCGCTGCGCGTCTCCGCCCGCGCATTCCACGCCGAGGTCGAAGCCGCCGAGGGACAGATCAGCGCCGTGCTGCAACGCCTGACGAACCGCCCCAGAAGTGAGCGCACGATCAGAAACAATGTAAAACTCAAGCAATAACAGAAGGCCCGCGCCGGAAAAGACGGCG
>OGJH01000389.1_pt1 | contig 54324 bp, 69 predicted proteins | sample 1572021 | NCBI WGS metagenome assembly OGJH01 (sample SAMEA2582098, study PRJEB24529) | metagenome | biome: Human gut stool | place: China | collected 2011
GGCTATCCGACAAAACAGCCCGGCTTTTTTTCGTCAAATCAGGTCGGCTTTAACACCCTATGTGCCGCCGTAGAGTTACACAGTGTCGGGGCTTCGCTGGTTTAGGATAGACGAAAAGAAGCGGCGGCTCTGAAAATCAAAGCCGCCGCTTCATGGGCGCGTGAAAATGCATCTGCGTTACGACGGCTTTTTCTTTTGCCGTCGTGCGGCAGTTATGTTCTATATACTTTTGCAAGCTACTCCATTTCTCGATACCGCGCCGGGATTTCTTCTGTAATCGGCAGTAGCTGACAATCTTCAATCGAATACACCTGATCGCATAACTGCTCAATATCCTTATAATGGTGTGAAGTCAGGAAAATGGTCTTGCCTTCCGCTTTCAGCATACGGATGATGGCCTTTACATCCTCATAGGTTTTGTAGTCCAATGCGTTAAAAGGCTCATCCAAAATCAGAATATCCTGCCCCTCCATAATCGCCTGCGCAAGCCCCAATTTCTGCTTCATGCCAAGAGAATAATTGTCTACTTTCGTTTTATTATCAGGGTCAAGCCCCACTTTGCTCATGGCCTGTCGGATTTCTTTTTCTCCAATTTTCCCTTGAATGTCCGCAAGGAATTTCAGATTTTGAAAACCATTGTAAATACCGATAAAGCCAGGGGAATTGATAAATACTCCCAAACTTTCGGGGAAGTCGCAGCCATTTTTACCAAGCTGGTTTCCGCGCACATATACGCTGCCCTGATCTGGCTTCTCAAAGCCGCATATAATCTTGAACAGCACCGACTTTCCGCTGCCGTTAGCGCCAACCAAACCAACAGTTGTTCCCTGTTCTACAGGCAGGGAAATATTCTGAAGAATTGCCCTGCCGCTAAAACTTTTTGATACATTTTTCACTTCAATATATGAACTCATATTCTGTCCTCCTAATTCAATATTTTCTTGTAGCCCCACATAAGGATTCCTGCAATCATCAGCGTTAAAATAGCGGCCTCTATACCAAAGGCGGACACAGCGGAAATTCCAATTCCCGGTTCCACAACAGAAATTCTTGTCAGGCTGGAAAGGCCAAAGGGCGAATAAGCTACCCAATTCCCCGGAATGATACAGAGCAGATTTCCCGCCACTAACACAAGGAAACCGATTGTAACCTGTCTTGTGGCAATGTAGATGCCGAGCATAATCAGATATTGCACCAATATATCAAGGCACTTCATTAAAACCGCATAGAGCATAAGCCTGAAAGAAACGATTGTTAATCCAGTGCTGAATAGGGATGCCCCTATAAGGCCAGCCATAAGCCAAAAGATTATATATACCATGAGAAATATTATGCTGACCGATAAAATGCCCTTCACCAAATGCCTGCGGCCTTTCGAGCGCACAGAAACAAATATAGATTGCCCATTCACTGTTTGCTCCACAAAAGCGGCAAGCAGGTAAAGCGGCACACCGCTAATAATCAGCAGTTCAAGAAAAGGTAGAACTTGAAAATATCCGGTGCCATGTCCTGCGAACAGGGTATAAATCCATTCTACGCCTGATATGGCGGCACCATTACCCATCGCCTTGTAAATCGAAACTCCCAACACAACACCTAAAAGAATCAGCAGATTGCGAGGAATCATGAGCGCGTGAAAATAATAGCCAGCTATATCACGGCGGGACAACGGTATATGCGGCAACTGCCCCCGCCACGCAAACCGAATAGATATAGCAATTATCAAAACAAGGAGCAGCAAGGTACAGGCGGTTATCTCAAAACGATGGGGCACGACCAAATTGTGGTGTAAAATCAGCAAATGATTAAAACTCGTCAGCGGAATATTTTGAATTGCCGGAAGCTTGATCCACACAGCCGAGAGGACATAAAGAACGATTACAATTCGGATCGTCCACTTTCTCCCAGCGAAATGTCCAATCCACATACAGATTCCAAATATCAGCCAACTTCCAATAAGCTGATAGAGGGTAAAACAGACAAACGCCTGCAAGGGACTGGCAAAAAGCTGTTCCAGAGTGGAAAATAACTCGGCTTCCGTTGCACCCGCAGCAAGGTTCCATTCGTTGCCTAAAGGTAATCCTATACCAGACAGAAGAATTGCCCCAGTTTGAACAGCCGTCAGAATGACTGCAATCAAACCGACCCCAATCCATTTTTTCAGAAAATAAGAATGGTAACTTTGAAACCGTAAGATTACTGGCTCTCCGTCGTCATCAATAAAGGAAAAGCAGCTTAACAGTACAATCGGCAGCACAAAATAGGTCAGATAGTAATGGTCTGATACCGCTGACAAGATGTGCCGCTCGTATGCAATACCTCCGTTTAACCTCCCGCTGATGGAAAAAAGTATACATCCGGCAAATAGGGCAAGCGACTTTCCATATCCCCACAAACGGAGATTTTTTCTGATAAGCGCAATCATAACGGACTCCTAAATGGTTACGATAGCATTTTTCTTAGAAAGGAGAAACGCTGTCAGGCCAATCACAATGCTTAAAACGATTGGGCCAAAGAAGAAAGAGAAGATTGACACGACCTCTGGATTGATTGTTGTGGGATCAAAAGCTACGACCAGCCGCAGTCTCTCCAAGCGGAGAATAGCCAGGACAAAATTTTCTAAAATGGAATACATAAACGGTCCGGTAAGGATTACAAAAATGTTCTTGCAGTATAAAGCGAGGACAAATCCGAAGGTCATTACAAAAAGGCTGACTATGCCCCTCCAAAGGGATAGGGCAACTGCATATAACAGCGGGGCCTTTATAAATGCGTTTTCAAATATATGGCTAAACGGATTTTCAACGAAAGGAACCACCGGCGGTTTCACATAGATGGCAAACACCGCCGATAGTATATAGGGAATCACAATAATACAAAGAGTTCCCAGCGCATATGCAATCCATTTGGCAGTCAGGTACTTCTTAATTTTCACTCGCGGCATGACATAGAGCAGGAAGTTATTTTTGCGCTCATAATACAAATTCCAGCATAGCGGCACCACAACAAATAGCGGATAAAGCAGAGAAAACAGTTCTGTTCCAACTTCCCATGCCTCTAAATCGTAGTGCAGTACATAGTTTTGGTAAATTGTGCAGGACAACACACTCATGGCGATTGTCAGAAGAACCGTTGTCAATAGCACCGGCAGAAAAACTTTTTTCCACTCATTTCTCACAAGGCCTATCATATTTCATTCATCCCTTTCTTTGTTTTTCCCAGTATATCGAACTCTTTCGGGCGCTTCAATAGGCCGGAAACAAGAGAGGGTTTTAAGGGAACAAGATAAATTTCGTTCCCTTAAAACCCTCGTTCATACCCTTTTCTCATGGCATGAGTATGCCAAAGACAACATAATTTTCATTCAAAATGGATTCATTGCGGGTCAGGATTTTCCCATGATATCGTTCCGTCATGCGTAGGATGTTATACAGGCCAAATCCGTGGCCGTCCCGACTTGCCTTTGTTGTTACGCCTTTTCCAAACAAGGCCATAAATTCAGTATTTGACAGCGGCGGAGCTGGATTGGAAACTGTCAATTCCAGAAAGTCGCCCTGTTTCTTACTGGATAAAAAAATTGTACTTCCTTTCGGTGAAGCTTCGATTGCATTATCCAATAAAATTCCAATGGCCTCGATCCATTCTGTTTCCGGGGTGACGGTTTTCTTGAAAAGACCGTGTAAGGATAATTCTATGTGAAGATTTGCCACTTCTGCCTGCTTTATTTTTCCAAACAGCATCCCGGCAATCATTTTGCTGTCGCATGAGAGCAGTTCCCGATCATTAAGACTGATTCCAATACTTCCTGTAAGACCTGCTACTTCTTTCCGGGCTTCTTCTAAAGTATCAGCAGAGGCAACGGCAGCTTCAATCGCCATCATCCGGTTATTAAATTCATGCTGCCTTGCCCTAACCTGTGAGATCAATTCTTCTACAATAGGCACATACTGCTCAATCATGTGGATTCGCTTTTGCTCCTGCGTCCGACGCTGATGTAGGAACAGCAATATACTGTCCAGCAGCAACACCGCAAGGATCAGAATTATAATCACCCACAGATGGGAAAGAATTCTATCCACATCAAAAGAGAGGATAGAAAGCACTGCCATGAGAAGGACAGCGATATTGGCAGATACGATCAGAACTGTGAAATCGCTTCTTTGGACGAGCTGATGGATCAAGCCGAAAAGTGGCGTGAACTCCAGTACGACTATAAGGCACAACGCCGCTATACGGCTGCCCAACAGGAGTAAAATATCCGTAGCTCCGCAGACAGCAAAAAGAACCGCGCACAGGCATTTGACGAACAGAAAAATGGAGAAGGCCGCCATTGTGCCGCAGAAAACCGTTCCGCTGGATTTGGAGCCGAAGAAAATACTGCTCAACAACAATACTGCAAAAATCAAAAACAGCAATCCAACAATATTGTCTGCTGGTAGTATTTCAAAGCCTTCACTGCGGAAAGATGCCGTCATATTTGCTCCGACAGAAAAATCCACTCTCGGTACAACACAAAGAACAAGAAGAATGGGAAAAATGAAAAAATCTTTTGCCTTTATTTCTGATTTTTGCCGGAAAACGGCTTCACAGCAGAGAGCCAGTATTCCCACATCCAATCCTAACTGTATCAGATTCATTAGAAAGTTCATGTTTACCCCCATAATTCGGCCTGATATTTATTTCCGATGGGGATTGTATCTGTAAATCCTTTCAGAAAAATCTTCCGCTCGGATTTGTCAATTTTCTCAATATGGGATTTGTTCACGACATAACTCTTATGGCACTGAACAAATGCTGGATCATCAAGCAACGCCAATAAACCAGACAAAGTGTACCCGGAAATCGTATCTTCTTTGATGCCGGACAGACGGCTACTGGTATGGATCACAAGTTTTTTTCCAAAGGCTTCGATATAGGCAATATCCTGTGTAACATATTCTAAGATAAATTGCTTTTGCTCAATCTGAATGGTTTTTGCTTGTTGGCTCATCTGTTTAGACAATCCCAACGCGTCACGAAATGCCGTTACAAATTCTTCTTCGCCAAATGGCTTTACAAGAAAACTGTAACACTTCACATCTCGATAAGCTGAAAGTTCTTCTCCTGCCAATGCCGTTTCAAAAATAATCGGCGTATATTTATATTCCGGCAATTCGCGGAGCTGCTTTGCTAAGCTGGTCCCTTTATAGTCCTCTAACTGAATATCAAGGATAAAAAGGGAAACATCGTTCGCTTTTGCATATTGCAGGGCATCGCCTGCTTCGGGAAAAGAAACCACGTCCAATTCAGCGAATATTTTATTGATATATCGGATTATCCTTTTTACTGCATCTGGATTATCCTCTACTAATAATATTTTACTCATTATGATGGTTCTCCACTATTATCTTTGAATTATACAAATCAATTATATTATAATCTTTTTCGCCCAAAGGTACAAGCAGCAAGGGTTGAAATTAGATAGTCAGGCAAACGAAATGATACCTCGTTCAAATAATGGCACCTGAAATGTAAAATTACATCAGGTGGTGATGCTATGAAAATTGAACGGGACGAACGCAAATTTGACTTTCACGGGATTGGACTTGCTATCAAGAAAGCCCGTGAGCGTGAGGGCATGACGCAGGAACAGTTGGGATACATTGTTGACCGTGACCCGCGCACCATCATGTATCACGAAAACGATGGACAACATCCGAGCCTAAATGCCTTTTACCAAATGGTAACCATGTTCGGTATATACGACGACTTTATGAAAAACGCGGCGGTATCAAGGAGGTATCGCCGTGTTACTTTTCTTACGACATAATTCGACTATCTTTTACATACGAAAAAAAGCCTATATCCACCAGCGGGATATTTTGGCTATGAGTATGAACTGTCAGTACATCTAAATATTGCTCACAATTCCTTTGCGCTCGTCCGCGTCTTGCGGGCGGGCGCATTTTGTTTATTTCAATATATTTTTGAAAGGAGCAACAAAGAGCCATCTCCCGAACGGGTACGGAGCGAAAGGGGCAGAGAGGACAAGCCTTTAACTCCCGTCCTCTACTCCACGCGGGAAGGAGGTGAACTCTATGGAGCTATCTTCTTCCGACAAGGAAAGAATACAACATCAGTACGACGCATTAGCAAAGAAAACTTTGGTCGGCGAAGCGAAAAGCCACCGCCGCACTCTTGCGAAACGCGCAGCACGCGAAGTTACTTTTTCGGATTTGAGCGAAAGCGAACTCGCGCAGCTTTTCACGACGGACGAATACGAAAGCGATTATTACCGTTTTCAAGTGTCCGGCTTTGATGTACTCGTCAAAAACGAACTGCTTGCCGAAGCCCCTTAACGCTTTGTGGGGTAATTTTTTCATTTCTCATAGCTGTACCTCCTGAAACAAAAATGCCCTAAGTGATTGCTTCACTAACCATGACACAATCATGATTAAGAAGTCACTTAGAGCATATATCACCTATCGCACATTTGTACATATTCTACCCAGTGGTAGTCTTCTGTTATCTAAATTGCATTTATATTTGAGGTCTTTGTCCCCTTCATAGGCTGCTTTATTATAAGAAAACTCGTTTCATGATCCTGTATTAACGTGCACACTAATTGTGTAATCGCTTATCGCAGCGCATGGCATCAGCTTCTTGATTTCATTGCAGGCCTTGTCGCTATCTACAACAACGCAATAAATTTCCAAATTGTAATATCCTAATATACTTTTCTTTATGTCAATATCAAAGCCGTCAACACAGCCCAGCCCAAGCCATCCAAGTTTTTCGTTCAAAGCCTCGGTAACCTGATTTTTCAATTCTATCCCCGCTTGTGCGCTTCGTACCTTGAGTTGAATCGTTACTAAGTATTGTTCATTATTGGGAATAGTTGCATATCCTTGGTGCTTATATTGTTTTATAAAATCAGACTCAAATTTTTCAAAGTTATCACAAGGGTGTTCTTCTGTGATTCCCTCATTTCCAACAACACCGCGGTGAACTATGGCAATATCGCCATGCTGCCAGCATTCCTTGTAAAATATTTTTTCTTGAATTCGCTTATATAATTTGACCATAACAATTTCCTATTTCATCGTTTGCCCCATTGTAATTGATTTTCTTCACCAAATCAAGGGCGGTGTAGGAATACCGGGTCACATAGCCGTCCGCGTCGGTCTTGGAGACCAGATTGCCGTTGCCGTCGTAGACATAAACGGTACTGTCGCCAAGCGCGTTGATCTCCTTCGTGACCAGATTCCGACCATCGTACTCATACAGCGTGATCTCGTGAGAATCCACACCATTGAGGGCATCCACACGGTGGAGGTCGGTGGAAATGAGCTGGTCATTCTTATTGTAGGTAAATACGGACTCCGTGCCCAGCGCATCGATGGTCTTTACAATATTTCCATTGCCGTCATAGACATACCGGGTGGCATTGCCGTTGCGGTCCTTGACCTGCACGATGCGGTCTGTGGCATCATAGGTGAATAGCACAGCTGGAATAACCTATTCATAAATATGGGGACACATCGTTTGATGTGTCCCCATAAAGCGTTGATTAGGATGTCTTTATTCAACGGTTCTTTTCGGGCAAGCAGAAATCTACTGCCGTGTTTTCTGCAGCAGATATAGTGATAAGGCGAGTATTTGAGAGCAGAAATACTCCTGGAGAAACATAATACCCATCTACCTTTTTACAATATCTTGAAAACACTTTTCGAACATCTGCCATCATTTGCTTGGAAACATTGTCTGAGCAAATTGTCGAAACTTCACCTTTCAGCAACAAGTTTTCGAATCGATGCCCACCGAGTGCCCAGACAATAGATGGCGTATTCAGTTCCTGAGACACAACAATTCTACTGCCTTCATCAGTAGGAATAATTTTGGGGCACAACGCCTGTGTGCGATTCAACACCAAAAACATATCGCCTCTACATTGCGCCGATCGTGCGTAGCCAAGATGGGGGTATTCAAGCAAGGAATCATACATTCTCGCATTCGGATACTCACTTTCAGAGAAGTTTTTGTACTCAATATATTGGAATTGAGTGTTTGCATCAACTTGTTTAACTATCTCTCTTAAATCATCACTTGTTGTAAAATACGAAAACTGTGCTGCCATAACTTTACTCCTAATCAGTCAAAGCCTCTAAGAAGTTCAGGAAGATTTCCAAGTCCAGTTCCTTTAGGAATGAGAATAATGGATGGATCACTACCAATCTTCTGGTTAATTATATCTGCTGCAGCTTGTTCACGAGCAGTCGGCAATCCAGAGGCATAGGTATCGACCGTATTGATACGAATCGTTACCTCCCCATGGGATGTGGTTTTGGTTGCTGTAATGTCAATGTAGTTACTACCAGCTCTGCCTTTTCCACTCAGCGGCGGTAAATATTCTTCTTTAACCTGCCCGCCGCCACCGGTCACAGTCCATCCCTTTTGCTGGAGGTAATCACCAATTGCTTTGTTTTGCTGCCTTGTAGCACTATTTCCAAGGCGTCCTCCAGCAGATTTAGCCGTTGCTGTGGTTGCTCCTTCATCGGTCGGAATTGCACTTTGAGTCTTGCACTGATACTTGGCCATGTAATAGCCAATCTCATGCTTAACCGCGGGGAAACTCTTAACCGCAAGTGCCGCAGATCCAATCGTGCCCGCTGCGCTCAAAGCAGCATCGAAAACAGCTTTCGAAGAAGAGGGCGTGGCAGAGCCACACCCTCTTCTTCATCACGCAGGGATTCTCTGATTGCCCGGCGCTATCCCCAGTGGCGGCGTTTTACATTCAGAATGATAGCTGTCTAAACTCCGTTGTCATTGAAAATGGGCTAATTCGTTTTCGACGGTTGCGCTGGGACAAACTTACTCCATATTTCAAACACTTCATATAATCCTTCTGAACTTTTTCCATTGGCACATTGCCACATCAAGGTATCAACTATACGTCGAGGATTCATGTCAAGACCATTTTCAAATCCTAAAAGCACCGGCTCATTCACCGAGACTCTGCTTTTGGGTTTAGTAAAAAATCCCCAATATATCTGAGGAAACTCGTGAACGAATACTTCGCCCAGATAAATTGCTACATCCATTCCTATCGATAAGCTCTCTGTTGTTAGCTTATATTTGCCAGCAACGATGTATTCATGCAGCCATTTAGGAACTGCATCAAGCGATTCTTTTAAGTCGCTTTCTGTTAGCTCTTGTAATTGGATGTTAGCAACCAACCAACTCCACAAAGGACGCAGTGAATCTTTCCCTCTTGTAAGCTGTACTGTTCCGTTAACATCCGCATCAATGCATTTCTGCAATTGATCTAAACGTGCAGGAATATCATCTGTATACCATTTAAATATTTCCTTAGCTTGTCTTGTCGTTAGCAAATCAAAAGATTTTACTGGGAATGGTGGTATCTGCATTTTGTAAATCACATTTTCTACCTCGGTTCTTATTCATAGATCACAACTTTAATCCCGTAATCCTCCAGCAGCTTTTTGAGTGGCGCGGATGGACCAATTTTCTGAGTATCTGCGCTTCTAAAGAAATGCCATAAAGAACCCCTTTTTATGATTCTTTTTGATGGAGCAAAATGTTCCAGTCACGCATCCACAATCAGTGTGGTGGTTGATACTTAGAATACAAATGGAAATGCAAAAGATACGATTGCAAACCCAATAAAGATTACTGCTGCACTACGATATATTATTTTTTCAAAATGGGGCACATCAACAATCAAACAGTAGTACCCACAAACTGCACATACTGTGCTGATGAAAGTAAAGTTACAGTGCTCAAATATAGCTTCAATCATCGGTTGTTCGATTGAAGAAAATACTGAAAAGCATTTGATAACGGCAACTACACTAATGCAGCACAACAAAACCAAACCAACAACATATTCATATGTTGGCCTGTTTTTGTACCATTGAAAAGGGAAGATCATTGTTTCAATAATTCGTGAAACAAACCCTGTGTGACAGTTATTTTTAGAAAATTTTGAACTAACAAGATTATCTCTTGAGAGCCATAGTGAAATATACACAATAATCCACGCAGCAATTGTTATATAATGATTTCTAAACATTTTGCCTCCATGTCTTTAAGTAATTTCACCTGGGAAGATTATCAATTTTAGTTTTCATTGTAGAAAAAATCGAGTATACACCGTCATATAGCACGCTCTTGAGGGCACCAACACGAATTCCTTTGATAACCGCATAAGAACAAGTTACCTGAGAGTAGTAGTTTGTAATTTCTTCAAATCCATGGTGATGTTCCTGGGCCCGGTGGTGGTAGGAGAGCAGATCTCTTCTTCCTTCACCAGATTGCCGCGCTTATCGTAGGTATAGCCGTAGTCATAGATGCGGGTGAGCTTCTGCTCGTAGCCGCACACATGCTTGCTCACCATCTGGTTGAGGTCGTTATACTGGTAGGTATCCTCTTCACCCTTAGTTGGACCGCTCTGCTTCAGCAGGTTGCCAAGTTACATAGACTCGATGTTTACATCTTCATTTACATCTTTAGCCTTTTCGAGCGCATGCAATAAAATGGTGAGGAAATCTTCTCCGTCGCTTGTCACAAAATAATTTGATAGGTCCGTGATATCTTCACTTATATCATTTCCCCACGGTGGTTGCTTGGATAAATCTTCTATATCCCATATGACATGATCAGGAGATAAGTCTCTAAGTTCTGCGCTTATGACAGCAAGTTCACCTATCGCGGCATCTACATGCTCTTTTGATAGGTGGCCTTGATACAGCTCTTTCATAATCACGGGGAATCGACTTCCCCATTTCATATTTTCCAAATTATATGCTACGGTCGAAAAGAACGCGTGTAAGAAGTCACCGCTTCCAATTTGATACCAGTAAAATTTCACCTTAAACCCAACCATACCGCATTCCTCCAAAATCATATATATGGGGCAACGGGGAACTCAATCATGTTGTTGAGTTCCCCGCCGCTGACCTCAACCTACATAGGACTATACTTCTTCAACAGCCCCGTATAATTTACAACACCGCTTATTTCACTTTGAAGGAAATGCTTACTCCTCCATTTGTTTTTGTGTAATTTCAGTATACAGCTTAGTCAGCACTTCATCAGAGACATTTACAATTTCTGAGGAAGGGACGCAGTAAATCCGCGCCCCTTCCTCGCTACAAGGTCTCGCTTGTTACCCGCATGATTCATGTAAGCTCAAGCAAATCACATATGCGTTGTGCGATTTCGGCAGGCTGCGCATCTGTAGTAAGAGAAATTTCTCTCTGAATTACCATGTCGCGCCCTTCTGGGACACATCTACAAAGTAAAGGTTTTTCATTCATCCGAATCATTATCATGATGGACGATTTAATAATTTTACTTTTTGACGCTTTAATGCCAAAGGATTTAAAGTTGCGAAACAAAACACTTTCCATCTGTGTAACAGAATTCGAGGTGTTTTCGTCAAGAATCTTTTTTTCGTTTTGTTCCAAAACGCCAACACATGTCAAGAGAGCTTGCTGAATTTCTGAAATAGAGCAGCTACTTGGTAAACACAAAATAGGCTGAGAGTATACACCCGGTCCGTTTCCTTTATATTTTTCAAAATATAAATCTCTCGTCCCGGTAAAGATTAGTTTATTGTCGTACAAATAGATTTCTATTGTATAGTTCAAATGTTTACCTCCTGATTACTTAATAATCGCAATAGAAACAGCAATATTTTTTTCAGCAGCATATGCATACAGGCTGTTCAAGGCATTGATTTGCGCATCTGCCAACTCTATGTCGGGAATAGCTAAAAGCAATTCTTTCCCAGATCTCTTCTTCCTTCACCAGATTGCCGCGCTTATCGTAGGTATAGCCGTAGTCATAGATGCGGGTGAGCTTCTGCTCATAGCCGCACACATGCTTGCTCACCATCTGGTTGAGGTCGTTGTACTGGTAGGTATCCTCTTCGCCCTTGGTGGGACCGCTCTGCTTCAGCAGGTTGCCCAGCGCATCATAGGTAAAGGGCCGTGCGGCTCTTGAGGTTTTCCGTGGCGTCGCTGTCCCGCTGGAACTCCGTCAGCACATTGCCCTCGGCATCGTAGGTGTACTCATACTTGACCTTGGGCGTCTTGTTGTAGAGCTGGAAGGGATCAGTGTCCACTGTCTTGAGGAGGTTGCCCTCGGCGTCATAGGTATACTGCTCGATCCAGCCGTTGGGATAAGTCAGCTTGCCAGGGCGGTTGGCAACATCGTAGACATAGGCATAGGTGCCGTCATCCGCGTCAATGACGCTGGTGAGGTTATACACCGCATCATAGAAGTTGGAGACCTTGCTGCCGTCCGGATAGGTAATGCCGGTCTGATTGCCCACGGCGTCATAGGTGTAGGAAACCGTATTGCCCTTGTGGTCGGTCATCTTCTGGAGGCGACCCAGCAGATCCAACTCGAAGGTGTTGGTGCCAGTCCAGTCATCCATCTGCACCAGTTCGCCGACCTTGTTATACTGGTAGGAGACTTCCTTTGCCCCATTGTAATTGATTTTCTTCACCAAATCAAGGGCGGTGTAGGAATACTGCGTCACATAGCTTCATTTGATATTCTCCTCTCTACGATACATGACAGTGGGTCTGCGGCGGATGTTGCCCCAATGACCACCTCCTCCAAAAATGCGCCCTCACTATATTCATCTCCTGACAGTGTCGATTTGTGACAAGAAGTTCGATTTTTTCTGCGATTTTTTGTGACGCATGCCATTCATTTCTCTGCACCGTAATGATCGTCGGTACAGATGCACTCCTATTGTTTTCGCATGGGGAAAATGCAAAAATATCATGTGCATTATATCTATAAGAGCGATAAACGCCTTGATGGTCGATTTATTGTACGAATGACTCCCTGTATAATATGCGTATAGGCAGAATAGTACCGTGGCGCGTATTACAGGAGACGCTGAAGTATGATTGATTATCAGGAAATCGGAAACAACATTAAAATATGTCGAATCCGCTGCAATCTCAAGCAGGCTGAACTTGCCGAAATGGTCGGTGTTACATCCCAGCACATCAGCCACGTTGAGAGGTGTCAAACGAAGCCGAGCCTGACATTACTGGTGGATATATCGACAGCACTGCGCGTTGATCTTTACACTCTGCTTGGAAGCAACATTCCGGTTCATCCGGACGTCAGCATTTCTGTTGAATTTGCAAGCATGTTGAAAGATGCCGCGCCGGAGCAGGTCAAATTGTGCCTGTCTGTGTGCAAAACGATTATGGAGCATGGCGAGAGCCACCAGTTCAAATAAATCAGCTGCCGGCTGTTGATTGCATGGCAGCTGATTTTTTTGGTGAGATTTTGCGAAGGAAGGGATTGTATGGATAAGCAGCAGCGAGAGTACATCCATCATTTGATGCTTCAATACTCTGATGCTATGATCCGGCTTACATATCGTCGCATAGGGGACTGGCATCTTGCGGAGGACTTGGTACAGGAGACCTTTCTGACAGCGTGCTGCAAGTCGGAACGGGTATGCGGTCACAAGAAACCGGTGGCGTGGCTCTTTGAGACATTGAACAATTTGACCTTGCGCGAAAGCCGCCGCTTTTATCATACAGAGGTTTCGATTCAAGATATCGCTGAGAGCCATGAGCTCACAGAACTTCCAATGACCTGTCATATTCCGATGGGGCTATACTGTGGTTTGCAGGTAAATACTAAGTATACTAAAGAAGCAGGAAGCCTCTGCCGCGGTAGAGGCTTCCTGCTTGTTAACTTTATGACCGCGTTATCGGACATTCAGCCTTGCTTTTCTCCCTGGGTGCAGACACCGAAGCCGTTGACCTCGATTTCCTCTTCGACGGGAATCGTCAGATATTTGCGCCCATCGATCACACGAGTCTCCAGCAGATAACTCTGCTCGGGCGCAACAAAGATAGTCGCGTTGGCCGTTTTTACCTCAAAACGGCCACTGTCGATCAGATTCAACGGGTTTAAGGTAACGCCAGCGCCAAAGCGCTCATTACAGCAGCTTTGGAACGCTTCGGCGTTTTCTTCACTGATCGCGGCATCCATCAGAATGGCGGCTATGTCTTTTGTTCGCGGGCAACTCCTTCCAACTGTTTTGCTCGTCTCTTTATCACTATTTTAATTGGAACCGCGCTTCTAATAAATGCCGTTTCACTTCTAATGATTAGAAAGATAGTACAAATTATCTGCATAATGAGGGTGAAGCAAACCATGAAAAAAGAGGTAAGCAAGCTGGAGGGTCGCTAAGAAGATCCTTGTATTAGAGGAAAAGAACAGATGCCGTCCAAGCAGCCAAAGGAACTCTGGAAGCATAACAGTTTATGCCCTGCGATTTGAAGTTCTTTTCTATTCGCACGAAGGAAACTTCTATTTTCAGGATGATGAATACGTCCCCGATATAGCGGGGCAGATAAGGAAAAAGAGAAACGTACAGCATTGTCTGCTGTGCGCTTCTCTTTTACTTTGTCGGAATTTAGCAAGCGAGCGATATCGCTGCCGAAGTCCCCCCGTTTCTGAAATTTTCCCCAAAAATCAGAAACGGAGGAACGAAGATGTATATAAGAAACGATGGAAAAGGGGAAAGCAACATTACCCAGAATGGATTTACCGCCTATTTGCTCTCGGCGGTTGCACACAGGAAGGCAGACTATCTTCATGCCAAACAGCGCCGACAGGCGAGAGAGGTATTGACAGATCCGGATGATCTGTCAACTGAGGAGTCTCCCGGCATTTCTGATCCGACCGACTTGCTTTGCTGCATTGAAAATGCCGCGCTTGAGGAGGTTTTGAATCGCATCAGCGAGAGAGACCGCTATATCTTCTTTTCCCGTGCTTTACATGGACGCAGCTTCCATGAACTCGCTTTAGAGCTTGACCTTGGGTATCAGGGAGTTGCGGCTGCATATCATCGTGTCTGCAAAAAAGTCAAGGATGCTACAGGGAGGGATGTAAAGTGAACTTCAAGGATCTATTGCTCCGTGCAAAAGACGGTGACCAACAGGCGAAGGAAGAGATATTTTTGATGTATCGTCCGCTGCTGTTCAAGGAGTCCTGCGTGAACGGCATCTTTGACGAGGATCTCTTCCAGGAGCTTAGTGCAACGCTGATTCATTGTATCAGGCTGTTCAAGCTCTAAAACGCCCCAAATGGGGGCAACCGCAGTTCATTACCTAAAAAAGCTGGGCGGCGAGGAAACTCGCTGCCCAGCTTTTGCACTATAATTACCGTCAAATATTCTCCGAATACGCTTTTAGTATTGAGGGGAGTATATCACTCCATACCGAAGATATGGTAGATATAATTCTTTCTGGCATCGGCCAAGTGATAAACATAAACCGTATCGCTCTCAATCCTGTAAACGCAGACATAGTTTTCTATAAATAAGGCTCGAAAGCCGTGTTTCCCCATGAGCGTATCATATTTTACTGCGCCCATCTCCGGAAATTCCGCAAGCTGATTGATCGAACCGAGTATCGTGTCCGCAAACTTTTTTGCATACGGTAACCCAACCTCTGTTTTGTAGTATTGCAGAAATTGACGGTATTCCACTCTTGCTTCGGTCAACCATTCAACTTTCACTGAGCAGTTCCTCCGTCTCCGCCTGCATTTCAGTAGCAGAGTACGTCTTGGCGCCTGCCAGTTTGTTCTGTTCCCTGCGCAGCATTTCCGCAAACAGTTCCAACTCCGCCTGTCTCTTTTCCCAGAGATCAATCGGCAGGAACACCATTTCGCCTTCTCCGTTGCGGGTTAGATAAATCGGCTCCTGTTTTTCGGTAGACAGCTTCACCATACTGTCGTAATTGTTTCGCAGCGCGGTTGCCGGACGAATCATCATATCGCACGCCCTCCAATACAATTATTATGTCTTAATTATATAAGGATTATTACCTCACGTCAAGATTTTACTGCAGTACCCTCAAACTCTCCCAGATAGTTGAAGCGGGAGACTGTATGCCAGTCTCCCGCTATATCCTTATGCACTTTCTCCGGCCATGCGGAAGAACTCGTCGGGTGACAGGATCTTGACCCCAAGCTCCTGTGCCTTTTCCAGTTTACTCCCGGCGTTCTCGCCGCAGATCAGATAATCTGTCTTGCTGCTTACCGAGCTGCCGGCATGAGCGCCCAGAGATTCGATTTTTTCGTTGATCCCATCCCGGGTGTACGGCTCCACTTTGCCGGTTACCACAAGGGTCTTGCCGACAAAGGGATTGCTCATATCGGTGCTGACCGCAGGCGGCTGATAGGTCTTAATGCACAGCAGTCGCCGCAGCTCCGTCCAGATCGTCCAGTTTTCCTCGCTGCGGAACCATTGATGGATATTCCTGTGCAGCGTTTCTCCGAAGTCCGGGAGCTGTGTAAAATCAAAGCTCTGGCACACGGCCGTTTCAAATTCCGCAAGGTTTCCGCGGAATCTTTGGCAGATGGCCTTGCTGGCGGTGCTGCCCACCATGGGGATATCCATAGCAGTCAGATACTGCTCAAAGGTGGTAATGCGGCTGTGCTGGATGGCGTCCCAAAGATTTTGCCAGGATTTCTCTCCAAAGCCATCCATCTGTACGATCTCCGCCCTGTGCTTGTCCAGAGCAAAGATGTCCATATAGGAGTGAAGCCAACCCTTTCCAATAAACTTTTCCAGGATCGACTCAGATAGTCCCATAATATTCAGCGCCTTCGGGCTTGCGAAGTGAACGAATTTGCGCAGCTTTCGCGTTTCACAATGCTCGTTATCGCAGAACAGCGCCGCCGTGACCTTTTCCAACCCGTTTACGGTGTTTTTGGTCATGTGAATGCGAGTGGGCTGTCCGCAGCACGGGCATCTGGCCGGAACAACTTTGTCTCTGGAGTAGCAGTTTCGATCCAGATTCTCCTCCACATGGGGAATGATCTGATTGCGCTTGCTCACCTTGATGCGGCAGCCCGGCGCCAGCTCCAAATTCTCAATGAAAGAGAGGTTGTGGAGGCTCGCTCTGGATACCGCACAGCCGTCGATCTCGACCGTGTCAAAGATGGCTACCGGAGCAATTTCCCCTGTGCGGCTGGGCGTCCATTCAATCGAGCGCAGGACGGTTTCATAGGTGTCATCCTCAAACTTGAACGCAAGCCCGTCCTTATAGTGATGCCCGGTCCGTCCGCAGGACTTTGCGTAGGCTGCATCGTTGTAGGTGACCACGATGCCATCGATAGGTATGTCGTTTTCCTGCGCGTATTTCCGCAGGTGCCGGATACCGGCGTCCATATCGAACTGCGTCAGCGCCTGCTTGCTCGCCAGATACTTGCAGATGGGAAAGCCGAGCTGTTCGATGGCCCGAAGCCGCTGCGACTTCCAAGCGTATCCTGTAAAGCCCTCCAGCACATTGAAAGCCATAAAGGTCACATGACGATCCTTGCAGGCGCCGCAGTCCAGCAGTCGGACAGATCCAGCGGCCAGATTGCGCCCGTTTTTATAAGGTTCGCCATTTCCGTCCCGCAGCTTATCCTTTAACGCCTCAAAATCGCTGGGACGGATAAATGCTTCGCCGGTAACGACCAGCCGTTCCTTGTACGGGATCTTATCCGGGATGCCGGAGATCCCCAGCACATTGTGAGTAATGTTCTCACCGGTATCTCCATCGCCGCGGGTAGCTGCCTCCATCAAAAGGCCGTTTTCATAGGTCAGCTTTACCGTCAGGCCGTCCAGCTTGAGCATCAGCATGACCATCTGCTCTCCCGCAAAGCGCAGAAGCTCCGCACTGCTCTTCGTTTTATCCAACGACAGCAGCGGAATCGGATGCGCTGTCTTCACCAAGGCGCTGACGGCGGGATAGCAGCCTACCGTCTGCGTGGGCGAGTTCGTCATGCTGAAGCCGGTTTCCTTTTCCAACATACTCAGTTCATCAAAAAGTGCATCATATTCGGCGTCTGTCAGAGACGGCGCGTTGAGATTGTAGTATTCATACCGGCAGCGATTCAGCCGGTCTGTCAATTCCCGTATTCTCTGCTGTTTACTCTGTTCCATTCCTTACACCAGCCTTTCCTTAGAGAATGCTCCGAAATTCAGTTCATAGATCATCTTTTCGATCCGTGCGTCATCGTTCCATGCGGCCTCCATCGCCGCACGGTTTTTCGCCTGTACCAAGACCAGACCGCCCCGGAGCTGCATCAGCAGCTCCGGGCGTTGGGCGCAAATAACCGCGAGGTTTCCCAACTGTTTCATTTTCACATGACTCCTTTTATACAGCAATATAGGTTTCCCAGTACGATTCCCGCTGTGCAGCAATCGTGAGTGGAACAATGGTGCTGCCGATATTGGCCGGCGCCTGCGTCAGTCCATAGACAGTCTGCGTACTCCGGATACGAACCATCTCCCGCTTGAGCTGAGAGAGGATGTACTCCTTCAGATACCCTTTACGGGGATCGTAGCTGTTGACTGCCCGGATCAGGCGTACCGCCAAAGACTGGTACACATCATCGGGGTCTACGGGTTCTGTCTGCATAAACGCGGCGTACTGCGCCATGACCGTATCAATGCACCAAAGATGCTGCTCCACCACAGCGTTGCGCTGCGTGATCGTAAATCCGTTTTTCATGTTCTCTATAACTTCCTTTCCTTTGTCCAAATGTGTTGTGCTGCGGCTTAGGCCGCAGTTTCCATGAGATCCGACACCAGAACATCCACCAACCGCTGACCGGCAAGGTCGCCGGTATGGATACGGATGTCATCCTGCCGCAGCTGCTCGAATTCCTGCAGACGAAGGACCTTGCTCTTTTCCGCTTTTTCCCGGTCGCTCTCTGTCAAACGCTCGGAGACAACCTTCTGCCATTCCTTCAGGAACTGCTCCGCGTCCTTGAGGTCATCGTTCTGTCGATCAAAGTAGGTCCGTTTCTGCCGTATCGTGCCGTTTGGCTCCACCTCAAGGGTGTAGTACGGCTTGTTGATCTCTGCGGTCTTGCGCAGGAACAGGATATATGCCTCCTGCTGCTCGATGCGCTCCCAATAGCGGTCTGACTTGCCGACACAGTGGGAAAGCGCATCGCCCTCGCGCATAACATCGCGCACACCTGACGGAACGACGATGGAATACATCTCTCCGGTGTATTCGTATTTCGGTTTGATCGAGCGGCAGATGCCTGCAATTTTCCGATACTTTCTTGCTGTTGCGGCAGCTTCCATGTCCCGTTCTCTTTTCCGCAGCTGCTCCACCAGTTCATCGTGACGCTGGCGCAGCAGCTTGACGCGGTACACGATCTCATCATGGGTGTTGATTCCCAGCTTGTCCGCCATGGAAAGGTAATCCCGCCATGTGAAAATAATCTGCCGCAGGGAATCCCGTGTGCCGCTTTTCTGACGCTGAAGATAGTTGCAGACCTGCTGCTCTGACATTCGATCCAGAATGAAGTCGATATCGGAAACATGGATATTCTCCTGCTCCAGCCAGTGCAGCACATGATCCGGGATGATTCTGCCGCTGCATTTCTCCCGCTGCAGCCAGTCGAGCATAATGGTGCCGCCGTTGAGTGTCCGGAGCCGCGAAAGCCGGTTCGTATCAAGTGCCAATGCCTTGACGAGACTGGTTTCAGACTCCTGCCGGATACAGCTTTTTACGGCTTTGACATTTTCCATACATTCCACCGTCAGCCTGGATAGGCCCGCCTTGCATATCTGCTCAATGCGGGGAAGGCTCTCCCACGCGGCCAGATACCAGTTAGGACTTACGTGCCCCCTGCAAAGTCTTACATACTCACTCAATCCGGTCCTTACAAGAAATGGGGCAATGCTGGAAAGCGTTTTTCCATAGATGCTCCCCGGCTGATAACAATACTCGTTGTAGGAATAGCCCATACCTGTGTTGATGTACTCATCGATGCCCTCCACCCATCGGACGCGGCGCTGCTTATACCAGCCCCAGTAATACGGGTGTGAGGTCAGATCCGCACGGTAGAAAATGCGCTGCTTCTCAAAGCAGGAGGTTTTCGATACGATGGCGTTCTCTTCCTTTCGGTACTGCCTGTTCACCTGAAATTGGCGAACCACAAACCCGTCTCCACACTTCTGCGCCAGGTATGCGCATTCAGTTGGAGAGTGCAGATAGTCCGCCATCTTTCCCCTTGCTTTGAAGGTTACTCTGTGACCGCATTCAGGGCATGTTCCAGTTCTGTTATGATAAGGCTGCCGTTTCAGTGCGACTTCCTTCTCACAGTAGGTGCAGTAGCCGTGTTTTGCGCCGCCTCTGTGGTAATCGTAGAAGATGTAGTTTTCCTGAATACCCACCTTATTGACCCACCGCTCCCAGTCCTTCGGCAGCGGCGGTGTCTGAGACAGCTCCGCATCCCACGGATCGGTTTCCTTTCTGTGCCGGCGTTCCAGTTCAGCATCACGAACGGCGCGCTGAAATTTCAGAATAGCCCGATATACGCTTTTTTCATCCGACGCCAGATATTGCTGGATCTGTGCATCATCCACGGCGCTGATCCACACGTTATTGGCCCCCTTCGCCTGCCATTCCAGACAGTCGATCTTTGCCGTCCGCCATTTGTCATGGGAACGGTCATAGGTGAGAAACTGCTGCTTTTCTTTCTCCATGAAAATCTCATAGACCGGCAGCGTTCCGCCAAGGCGCATTGCATCCGGGTCATACAGGGTGACTTTCAAAATGCCGCCCTCTACCGCGCTTCGCACAAAACCGCTGTATCGGCATCGATAGGAAGTGTTCCAGCCCGAACCGACCTTGACCGGGACATCCTCGCGGGCCACCGCAAGCATTTCTTCAGTCGCAGGCAGATCCTTCATTTTCAACAGGCTGTCCTTTTTCATTTCTGCACCGCCTCTCTTTTCACAAAATCAATGTCATACCATACTCCGGGCTGGATTTTTTCTCCATCTACTTCGGCAACAGCAATCTGACAGATTACTTCGGTTTCACGCCGCTCTCTGGCAAATGCGAGAATATCGCCCAGCTTTCCACACGCAGCGGGTTCCTTGCCTCGAACGATGGCATAGCCGTTGCGGCTAGTGCTGTGCTCACGCTGTACCTTGCCGCTTACCTTGCGGCATGGGTGATCCACCATGTAGGCAAGCGCATGGAGAAAGAATTCTTTCCTCGTCAGCTGCCGCAGGATCGTCAGCTCTGTGCAGGCAATTTTGGAGTCACGATCGTCCTCGTCAATATCCCCGCCGGGCTGCACCAAGCAGTAAATGGAGCGATCCATATCGCTGTAATAGGTGAGACAATCCAGCGGATTCTCCGCACAGTGAAAGCCGTTGCTGGCGCAGTTTGCCTCCGGGGTGACATTCTTTCCCATGACGAACCGATAGCCACGGCAGGAGAGATCCGGCTCAAAGCCTTTATAAGCGTACATCAGGCTGCCTCCCCAAAGGAGGAGAGGTCACCCAACGAGATCTGCCCATCGTCGGCTTCCGCTTTTTTCGGCGGTTCCTTCTTCTCCGGCTTGTTCTTCTTTTCTTCCTTTTTCTTCTTGGAAACGGACTTGGAAGATGTTTTCCCACGATAGGGCTGCGGGACAAACTCTTCTTCATCCCCCTGATCCTCCTTGGCATTGGGGTCACGGAAATAGTCCTCCGCCCACTGGTAGCAGAGATCGTCGGGAATATCGCAGCCGTATGCCTGCTGACCGGGGCCCGGTTGAACGCCGTTCGCTTTCAACTCATCCTGCACATAATCCCATGCCTTCCGGCTGATATACTGGAAACAGTGGATCATGCTCTTGCGCGGGTGCATGGTGAGCCGGGCAAAGCCGAGGTCATCAATACACTTGGTCTGGATAAACTCGGCAACGCTCTCTTTCATGTTGCGCCGCGTCAGCTTCTCCGTATCTGCGGACACACGCTTTGCGGCAGCCTTGAGCAGCTCTGCCGGGCCCATGGCATCCAACCTTTCCAGCGCGGCCTGTTCCGCCCGCCGCTTTTCCGCCTGCTTGGCGTCCCACTCTGCTTTGCGCTTGGCTTCAGACGCTTCGTGCGCACGGCGTGCCTCATCCTCGCTTTGGGTGTTGGGGGCGGTTGCCGGTTCGCTGGCCGCCGCTGCCGGAGTCGGAGCTGCAGTCGGAGAACTTGCTGTCGCCGGTTCCACAGGAGCCGTCTGCGGCATATCCATAGCATCATCTTCCGTAAAGGCGTCGGAAACGGCAGCCTCGCTGTTTTGAAGCTCGTAATCCATATTTGAAAAAGCGCCCATTCGTACATTCCTCCTAAATAAAAAATGAGAAAAGGACGCTCCTGTGCCAATGGCACAAGGCGTCCCTTCTTACATACTGCGCTCAAACCGTATAGACCAGTGTGCTGAATGGGTCGAAGCAATAGCACACGACGGCCGGGTACTGAGCGGCTGTTCTTTGAATTTTCTGTTGGACAGCAAGGGCCTCTCCCATTCCACAGGGAGTATCCCATCCAGTCCAGACCATAGCTGTGAAATAACGGTGTTCCGGATGATACCGTGTCTCCGCCCCAAGTCCTTGACAGATTCCCAGCATGGCTTTCAGCTGCTTTGTCTTCTGCTCGTCCATTTCTAAATGGATCGTCTGTGGTAAAGCCTGCATTCAAGCCTTCTTTGCCAGCGCGGGAGAAAATTTCACCTGCAGGAAACCAGCCATATCACAGTAGAAGTATCTGCGCTCGCTTTCATCATAAAGCTCCAGCACATCGGATGGGGCAATGCTGCGGCCGCGATAGTCCGGGGGGAACGCCTGATTATAGCGTGCAAAAATGCGTTCCAGAATATCACGTTCATCTTGCCCGACCGGGCAGGTTAGCTCACCGTCGTAAACGAGTGTGTATTCCGCCGCCGGCGGCTGCTGAAAGCCGGCCTTGTGCAGCGCGTCAATGCCGCCAAAGGCGAATGCGCGCGTCTCGCCATGCTCCAAATCCAGCTGGTAAACACGAAACCGCTGCGTTTTACGCTGACTGTCCAACAACTCCTGAAAAGAAACGCCAGGGTCGGTTTGTAAGTACGCATCGTATTCCTGCTCTGTCAGCCCCAGATACTCCCGCAGGGAAATACTGTCCACCTTCATCGCATGCCATTTTTCCGTACAGGCTTCCAGCATTTCCAGCCCGCATAGGCCATTAAGATATTGCTCCTTAAATGTCATTCCTGGATCCTCCTTCATTTTCTGTTCTTTGCGGCGCAGCGCAAGCTGCCAGTCGTCAATGCCCTTGTAATTGGGATTCCATGTGAGCCTGCGGCAACGCATCCCGTGCCTGGCCGCCAGCGCATAGATCTTCGATGCGCCTTTTCCCACCATTTCATTACTGTACTTATCCATGTCCTCCGCCTCGATGATCTCCTCCGTTCCGTTCCGGTGCAGGAATGCAAACAGTTCATCCAGCTTGGCGGTGTTGTTGGCTCCCAGCGTGGCAACAAAGGTCCTGTGCATCAGCGCGTGAGCGACATCCGCCTTGAGGCAGCCTTCCGTCACATATACAACGCGGGAGCATGGATCGCCCACAAAATGAATGGGGCTCCCCGAGGTCGTTCCCATGCGCTTTCCCGTGGAGGACAGCGTCAGGTATTTCACGCCCGTTTTCTCCGGTGGATCGTCTTTATCCTTGAGCGGATGATCCAATCGGATCTGTGCGCCGCGGATCAGACCGTCTACACCGAAGATGGGAATGATGATGCCTGATGTCCGCTGATGGAATTTGACCGTCCAGCAGCCGTTATCATCCACATAGAAGCCGGGAACACCCTGCACCCTGCAGCCCGCCTTGACCAACCGATTGGTCAGGGAGCGGCACAGGAAAGGGGGCGGCGTACTCTTGAAGCCAAAGCGTGTGATCTCATCGTCGGACAGCCCCCGCACAGACCGGAGGTGCTTGCGGTGCGCCGGGATGAGTGTCAGCATGGACAGCAGCATGGAGAGGGTCTGATGCACTTCCTGAACAGAAGCCGCGTCAGACTGCTCGGCCTCCGTAGGCGCCGTTTTCTCCGGAACCGTATAGTCCGGTGAAAAACCATTTACCGCCAAAGCGTCGCAGATTTCCCGATAAGCGTCTGAATTGCTGACGCCATATACCTTTGCGTAAAGGGACAGCATTCCGCCGCCTTCACCGCAGTAGTTACAGCGCCACAGGTCTTTTGCCGTGTTCAGATTCATTTTCCCCCGGCGGTCACCGCAGATGGGGCAATCCACATACACCTGACCGGGAGCCCTCCGCCTGATATTCAGGCGGAGGAGCCCGGCCACATCCATAATGCCAAAGGGGAGATCATGCTTTTTCCCGTAATTCAAACCAGCATCCCTCCCAAGACGCGAAATTTACGGATGGAAAGCGGTCAGCTTGCCTTTAACTGCTGCGAACCGCCCATCAGAAGCATGGCGGCAGCCTTCATAATATTGCCGCAATCCTCACAGAGATAGGCGTAATATTTCAGGCTGGAGGGACGCTGCTCAGAAACCTGTGCCATCGTCCAGCCCTTATTGACGCCGGTGGTTACGACCAGCTCCGCGGCTTCCTCTTCTGTCATCAGCGAAAGGATCTCGTCCACCGTCATATCGTCCGAATATTTCGGTGCAGCCGCTGTCGATGCCGCTGCCGGCATATCGACCACGACAGGCTTCACCGTCTGCGCTGTTTCAGCCCGCTCCATGACAGCAGGCTCCGCTGTTTCCGAGGGAACCTCCTGCGCCTTTTGGGGCATAACCGGATCAGGCTCAGAAGCCGCAGTTCCGCCGCTTAACGCCTGCAGCAGACTCATGGCGTCTGAAACGCTTTCCGTCTGCTGGGTGGTGTGAACCTCTTGCTGATTTACGTTGGGCGTCTTTGTCGCCTCCTGCGGTTGAACCTCTTGCGGTGTAGGCACTGCCTGCACCGGATGATTTTCACCGACAGACGTTTCTCGCTGCGGCGCTGTGGTTCTATTTACCGCCGGAGCAGTCTCCTGACGATTTACAGCGCCCGTTGCGACTTCCTGTTTTCCATCGGCCTGTGCATCTACCTCCGCAGAGGGGTTGATCTCACAGAGCTGGATGCCGAAGCCTGCATTATCCAGCGCCGTTTTCAGTGCCTCGTCCTGCGCGGCCTGCACATAGCGTCCGGCAGGAGCCTGAGCCTTTTCCACCGCCGCGGTAAAATTGGTAATGGGCTGGTTGTCCTCTCTGGACAGAAATACCTGCGCCTCATAAACGGCGATCTGGTCGGTGACCCGCAGCCGGTTCAGCAGCATTTTTCCATCGGGGCAGGCCAATCGGAACCAGAGCCGCTGATAGCGCGGCTCCAGCTCGATTCCGCCGTTGGCGTTTCTTTTCAGAAAGCGCAGCGGGTCAAAGCCCTGCACCCTGCGAAGCTGCTGCACGGCGGGGATCGCCTGGGTCAGCATAATTCTTTCTCTGGACATGGTTTGATACTCCCTTCATAAAATAAATAAGAGATGACTGTGCGTTTTTTTGCACATTCATCTCACATTAACTGGCACGCTGCCATTCTTCGCCCTCTTCGTTACGGAGAGCCTTGCGCGTGACTGCCTTATAGTAGAGGGCGATGCGTTCGCCCAGCATGGTATTGCGTTTTCCTTTTCGGCTCCGATGGATCGCCATATACAGCGCCCTTTTTTCACCCACCAGCAGCACCCGCCGCTTGGCACGCGTGATTGCCGTGTAGAGAAGATTCCGCGTCAGGAGCACATTATGGGCAGCCAGCAGTGGAATAATGACCGTATCATACTCTGAGCCCATGGATTTGTGGATCGTAATGGCATAGGACAGCTCCAAATCATCCAGAAGTACCTGCGGGCAATCCATATAGCGGCCGTCAAACTCGATCACGACATTGGTGCCGCTGATTTTGCGGATGGTACCGATGTCACCGTTGAAAACACCCTCGCCGACCTGCTTGCCGGAGCGGTTATACAGCTTGATCTCATAGTTGTTCCGCATCTGCATCACGCGGTCGTTGAGGCGGAATATCTTTCCAGCGTACACGATCTCCGGCGTCTCCAGCGCTGCGGGGTTGATCTCCTCGCGGATAGCTTCATTCAGGCTGTTGACCGATGCCTCGCCCTCGGAGCGGAACGGCGATAAAATCTCCACCTGCTCGATTCCTTTTGCGGCGATCTGCTCCCGGTAAAGCTCACGGATGATGCCGGCAGTCTCCTCCTGGCTCTCTGCCTTATGAAAGGCAAAGTCCTCACCATAGTAGAGCGTCGTTTTGCCCTCGTTGATAAACCGGGCATTGTGGGCAATCAGGCTGTCCTGCGCCTGACGGAAGATCTCGTCCAGCACCGTGACTGGCACGACGCCGGAGCCGATCAGCTCGTGAAATACATCACCGGCGCCCACACTCTCTAACTGGTCTGCATCACCGACCAAAAGGACTTTGGTGCCGGGGCGCAAGCGTGAAAAGAGCTGATGGATCAGCCACATATCGACCATGGAAGTCTCGTCCACGATCAGGAGCCCTGCCTCCAGCGGTTTCCGTTCCCGGTCTTTCTTGGATTCCGAATCACCGTGAAGTCCCAGAATGCTGTGGAGCGTCTGTGCTTCATCGATCCCCGTTGCCTCCGCCATACGCCGGCTCGCCTTACCTGTGGGCGCTCCGAGTACGATTTTCTGCCGTGGATAGAGTTGACGGTACACTTCGATCACCATTTTCAGAACCGTGGTCTTGCCGGTGCCGGGGCCGCCTGTGATAATGGACAGGTTATGCCGGAACACCATTTCCACGCCTTCTGACTGGCGCTTGGACAGGTTGAGCCCTAAGCTACGCTTTACTTGCTCCAACGGCTGCGTGATGTCCACCACCGTCGGCTTTGCCAGAAACAGCTCTACCGCTTTCTGTGCGGTTTCGCTCTCCTGCAGGAATTGCTTGGGCAGATACACATTGCCGTGATTCGATACCACCTCATCCTGCCGGATCATGGCAGACAGCTCCTGTTCGACCTGGCTCATGGGGACGCGCATCTGCGGGAGGGGTATCCGCTCATTGAGCAGCTGCATAGCCGCTTTGAGCAGAGCCTCCGCCTCCAGATAGAGATGCCCGTCCTTTGTCCGTGCGTCCTCCAGCGCATAAAAGAGCGCACCGTGGACGCGCTTCGGATCACGCAGATCTCCACCGGATTTTTGCACGATGGCGTCAATACGCTTAAAACCGAATCCCGGCACCTGACAGAGATTGAAGGGACTCTGTCTCACGATGTCCGCACAGGCAGGGCCGAAATGCTGATAAATCTTCTGCGCGGTCGTCGGCGTGACCTTGAACGGGGCCAGCAGGGTCATCAGGACACGCATCCGGCTGGTTTCCGCATAGGCGTCCTTGATCTCCGCAAGCCGTTCCTTCGTAATGCCGCGAATCTCAAGAAGCCGGTCTGGCTGATGTTCCAGAATCTCCAGAGCGTTGACACCAAACTTTTCAATGATCGCGTCGGCGGTCTTTTCTCCGATGCCCTTCAGCAGACCGGAGGCAAGATAATTGCGGACGCCCTCCAATGTGGGCGGCACGATTTCCTGCCAATGATCGACCTGAAGCTGGAGCCCGTATTTTCCGTCCTTCCACTCTCCATCCATCTCGATCTTCACCGTATCCGTCTGCGGCAATTCGATGCCGACGGCGGTAAAGCGGATCAGATGGTCATGATAGCGATAGGGACTCCGGGCCTCTGTGGGTACGCTACTGTCCTCCGTTTTCATCCGAAGAACAGAATATTTGCTGGACGCATTGAAAAACAGTACCTTGTCCAGTGCTGCAACAATGCTCACAGCACATCACCTCCCTTTTCTTTCACGCTGCCTGCAAGGCAGCTTTTTTCACATGGAATCTTCGCCATTCGGACACCGTGACATACTGATCGTAAATGTCAGGGTGTTCGTCCTTCAAACGCTCTAAGGCGTCCTTCGATATGCCTGCGGAGCGTACCGGATTATAGGTTATGGTGTAGCTCCCCGCAAGACCGTTATACACGGCGGTACAGCTTGTGCCCATTCTCTCGATGAGCATACCCTTCAACCGTTTGATGTCCTTGTCCAGCTTGCTCACATCAGCCGACAGCGCCTTTTTCTGCTCTTGCAGGGAAAGAAGCATGGACAGCTGCCCAAACTGCGTCTGTCCCAGCAGCACGGGAGGCGCATCCTTGTCCGCAGGCCCCAGCTTTCGCCGCAGGCTTTCGAGGATCAGGTCGCCATCCGCTTCCACATAGGGAGGCGGCGTTTTTGTGAGAACATGATTCTCCCAGAAGTCCCGTTCCAAAGCGATCAGTTCTTCTTCATAGGCCATGTCACGGTCGATACGGCGGATGATTGCCTCGTCTTCCGAATTTCCGTAAAGGCAGCAGAAGTAGACCCGGTCAATGTTCATGACCGCCATGTAGTGCCGCCCCTGCGATTCATAGTAGATAGGAACGATTTCCTCGCCGTTGTACCACCAGTTATCCTTGGCATTATAGTTCGTGGTCTTGATCTCAAGGATGGCTGATGTACCGTCCGGCAGCTCCACCATGTAATCCAGATCCGCCAGCATCCAAGGATATTGGGGATGCCGGAACATGAATGGCCGGCGGTAGATCTTATAGCCCGTCTTATGAGCGAAGATCTTGGCAACCAGTGGCTCCAGCAGGGTTCCAACTTCCAACTGGACCCAGTTTTCGGCATCATCCGCTGTGACGATATTCAGCTTGTCATAGTAGAGATCCCGTCCGGTACGGAATGGTGAAATCCCGAGAACGGCAGCGGCGTCACTTCCGCCGATGCCCTTGCGCCGGTATTCCAGCCATTGTTCACGCGGCAGACCTTCTGTACCGACGAGAATTTGCGGAGCGTAACACTTTGCGTTTTCCATGGATGCATTCCTCCTCGGTTTCATATTTGATGCGCGGCTTATTCAAAAGCCGCTTCTCTCTGTACCTGTGGTACGGTCGGAAGGAACGTCTGGGATGCCCGCCGGGTTTCCATTTTCGTCTGAATTTCATTTCTTGTTTCCACCTTTCTTGATGATATATCCTCAAAGCCTTTCGGCATTTGGGCGCAAAAAAGCGGGAACAACGATCCTGGTAAAATCCAGTATGTTTGCCTGACAGCAAACTCTCGTCATTCCCGCAGCATGGGGCGGTGCCCCGTAAAACAAAAAAGCCAGCAGCAGCCGGCTTTCATGGCACAGCAATACTACTGACAAAAACGTACAAACCTGACAACGTGCGCAGGTGGATCACTCCACACACAGATCATTGACCTATGCCCAAAGGGAAATTGCGCAAAACTCATTTACGGGCAAAGTGTAACACAATATATATGACAAGTCAATACTTTTTCTCCTTCATATTGTGTCTCAAATAGGTTTTGTTAGCTATTGTGGCGTCGAGCAGCAGTAACATCAAATGCTATGCATATCAGCACAGATACACTCTCACGCTGCAAAAAAGGAGTGTCACCTGATAGTAAGTTCGCTATCAGGTGACACTCCGGAAGGGTCAACTTAGCTGTCAACCTATCAACAGCAAAACAACGCTCTCTAATAGAAGTGCCCCAACACAGCATAAATCAAACCACGCAGATTTTTTCTTTTCTTCTACCGCTCGGAGCGCAAAAATTGCAAATCCAAAAGCAATAAAAAGCAAATCGCTCCAGTGCTTTGGATATGCCTTGACTGGAAGTAAAATCATAACGGTCAAAAATAGTGCAAGGCTTATCACATACTGTGTGATATTCTTAGGTAATTTTTCCATGTTATTATCCATTCATACAGCGATACACAACCGTATCAGCGTCTTCAATATAGTTCTGCTGATTGGCGCTTGCATACCATTTTGTGTACAACTATGTTACCGTCCCGTACCCGATAACCCCCGGACCGCTGGGGCGCTGATACGAAAGGACTCTTACAGAAATAGCGTGGATACCATCTGGGTGCACCGTCCCGCCAATATTGCAAATCTTTCCTAAAAGTACTCCTGCCGCAAAAGCTCCAAGAGGATTAAATCCGAGTGCAGCGATAACGACCGTTACAAATGCACCAGAGGTCATATCGAGCAAATCCTGCATAAATGTAATATCTTCCTTTTGGGTACCAATTAGTTTACTACCGCTGTATTTCCTACTAAAACATCCCTCCCCTCTCATAAAACTAAATACGACAAGGGAGGGAGTTTTTGGACACAACGGCTATTTATTTTTCGCAAACACTTTCTGCTAACCTAACCAGATCTTTGGCAGTGAAGAATCCGGATATGAAAAATCCAGCGTTGTCAGCAGTCATCCATACGATTGTGTTACCGATAGCAGCGTCATCGCTGATCAAAATGTCGGCAGTGCAGCCATCTACGGTTACCTTTTCAACGGCAGTATTTGTTGACTCGATTTGCCAGAATGTCTCATCTGGCGGACTTGCATAATAGAATTTCAGTATCTCACCCTCGTCATTCATATAAATGACCGACGAAGTATTTCCTACACTATCTTCTAATATCTGTGTATATCCTTCGGGGATCCAAGTTAAATAGTAGTTATTCTTTCCTTCATTGCTGGTACGCCCATCCTCAAAATGATATATAAACAGCTCTTCGTACACCTCTTTGACCCATCCAAAAAAAGATGCTCTAGCCTCTGTATCGACGGCCAGCCAAGCACTTCCGCCAATGAGGACTGCAAGTATAATAACGGCAACTTTGTGCATCATTTTATAGAAATAAGGATGATCTGCGCGCTTTTTCAGCTTTCTGATTTTTCTTTCAAACGGTTCAGAAAACTCATGAGGACGAATCGCGTCGTAACCTTCTTCCATACAACACAGATATAAGTCGCTGGATTTTTCAGCAGCAGCGCGTAGCCGCTCATCAGTGATCAAAATTCGCCGCCTCCTTCTTTGTACAGTATCTCGAGATGCTTTTTCGCTCTCTGATCAATTTTCTGCGCCCAAGATAACGTAATTCCCAACATCTTTGAAATTTCACGCAAATTGTAGCCATGATAATATTTCAACCAGATAACATGACGTTGCTGCTCCGGCAACTTAAGAATAGCCTCTGTTAGCAAATCACCTGTATGAAGTTCTGCACTCAGGTGATTAAGAATTTCATCGTTATATTCCGCAGTGGGATGGCGGCCATTCATTCGCAGCATATCAGTCACTCTGTTGTCAACTATAGTTACGACGAGCTGCTTTGTTTTTGGACTCACCGGATCAATTATTTTGATATTTTCAGCTATTTTCATAAAAGCGTAATGTACTGCGTCCTCCGCATCCTGTTCATGGTGCAAACGCTTATAGGCGACATAGTACATAAGCCCACGGTATTCCCGGTATATGTCTTCGAATTTGCTCTTGTCTTCTTCTGTCTCGATCGTTTGAAGATAAATCAGCATAGTCTTGGCTCCCTACCTGTTATGTTGGTATTATAACAAAGCGGGAAAAAGGTGTCCAGTAATTGAAGTGCCTGTCAGCACCGGAAATAAGGTTGATTAAGCTTTTCAGAAGTAAACCCTTGCTATTCCATTTTTCCAGAATGGCAAGGGTTTATCAGGTATGTATTAGCCCAATCACAAAAGCAGCCGAAGCCATAGTCTTTACGGCTAATATATGACACTATTCATCGCTCAAGAGGCCATCTACCACTTTAGCGAAGTCAGTGTCGTTTATAACCAATAATTCATCCTCACTCAAAAAAACCTCCCGTGTATCAGGGGTTCCTGTTACAATAACGCCATTATCGGTAGGTGAAAACTTGTATTCGGTTAAATTGTCGGAGACGATAATGTAAGGAGCATCTGTGGATGCAGAACAATCTTGCAGAACAGAAAAATCATCCGCAGTAAGCGCCGTAAGCGCCTTCTCCATATCCGATGCCGCAGTAACAGCGTTCTCACTTACAAGTGAGGTTGACGTCCCATCAGGGAAAGTAATCAGAATTAAGGGCTCATTCGAAGCACGAAACCGGCTACACCATTCCATGAACAATGAGTTTTCTACATCTTCAGAGGAGACATCAGACTGATTTTGACATCCAGAAAAGCAAACTGTCATGACGCATACAAACAGCAGTATATATGCTCTTTTGATTTTTTTCATAATACAATCCATCTTCTTTCCATTAATTGACTCGAGAAACAATTTCAGTAGCGTTGTAGGGGACCGGAATGCTGGTAGTGGGCCATCCCATCACAGCGGGGTGCGCGGCGTTATCAATATAGCTGATAGTGTTCAAAACCATCACTCTGCCATTGCACGACTGAATATCGTTGAGAATTGACTGGTTAATACTGACGGTAGTATAAAGGAGGGTATTAGCGCTTCCTGTAATATAAGGAGGAAGCCAATTTAAGGTGTTGACAACCTCCATAATAGCACGTGCAACATCTCGCTGAGTTTCAATCTCATTAATCCATCTTTCACCCTGCTCTGCAGTACAACCAACAACTACAAAACGACCAGGAACAGCTCCCCACTCTCGCGCCTGCTTGTATGCTACAGAGCCACCGCGGGGAGCGTACACATTATTTACTGTGCCATCCTCTAAAGGAGATAATACCAAACGTCGAAAGGAGATTACTATGAAGAGAACCGCTTCTTTGTTAATGGCTATTTGCATGGTATTTGCGCTTATGGTAAATGCTTCCGCGTTCGAATTGTCTGCCGAAGACACTGTTAAGCCCGCCGATCCTATTCAACAGATGGTTGACGAAAAGATGGCAGTGATCCTTCCTCAGTTAGCCGCACAGGACGCTCTCTATCTCGCAGATGATTATGAAGCGATTCTTTACGCCATGTTCTCAGCTGAATACGACGAAAACTCAATTTCTATACCTTATATTTCATATTAATGTGAATTTGACATTGCTTTTGCAACATGTTTATCTGAGACATAACTATTACAGCTTACAGTCACTTAGAACATTGGATACACCCCCTATCATATCGGTAAGGCATTGAAATATATTAAGTTATCAGGCGTTAACTGGAGGCCCTTTACTATTCATCTTTTAGCCATTTGTGGCACTGATAGTAACTGGGGACCGCTTTGTTCCATTCACAGAAAAATTGACAACCATGGTATAGGTTTTTCCTTTTTTGACTGCCGCACTTTTTGTCATCTTCAAAATGCCAGATCCGCTTCCGTTCCAGCTTGCGATCAAATCGCTGCCACACCGGAGTTCCATCGTCGCCGAAATCTCATCTGTCATCTTATCGCCGACAATCTGAATTACACATGAGGCGTTATTCCCATCGAAGCTCAGGTGGGGCACCGAGGTAATGCTGCGGCTTTGGATCGCATGTGCCGAAACAGAAAGAAGCATCACCAGAATAAGAGACATGCAAAAGAAACGCTTTTTCACTAATCTCACCTCCCTTCATTCTCTTAAATACGACAGCGAGGTGTATTTTTGGACAGGATAGCTGATATTTTTTCTTTGCAGTGATAGAATTTTATTGGACAAATATTAAGCCCTCGTAAAACGACTACGTTTTACGAGGGCTTATCTATTAACTTTTTCTGTAACTTGCAAAATTTGTCTATGTTTCTCCGTATTTATTGTGTGAACGGCAAATAGATGTGCCTTGAACCTTGAAAACACCGCATAGAATAGCGCGGTCACATAGATTCGTCTGGGAGTTATACAGGATCGGCTGACAGTATGCGTTTGCGTACCTGCCGGGGAAGTGCCGCACAGCGGCAGCCTGCAAATACGCGGCCTGAAGTGAGGGCGCAGGAAATGGCCCGGATATAGTTTCAAGTGAATACAAATTCCAGCTTATGGTTAAAATTTTTACATCATTTTTTACAAAGGAGGTCTGTACTTGAATAATAACCTGAAAGAATCTGCTTTACACTATCTCTCGTCTCCTGCTTTCAATAAGAACACTTTGGTTGATATTACAGAGATTCATGTACGGTCAGAACCCGATGGCGATAAGATGAAAGCATTTGTAGATGCTGTCAAAAATCCGTATCTATTCCGTGTCGGTAGTATTGGCGTTCATGTGACTTATTCAGGAAATACAGGGGATACTTTACAGCGCCGTATCCATAACTTGCTCATTTCGGAGAATTGATTTTGCTGTTTCGTATGATATAATTAGTGCGTGTAGTATAGCCATATCATACGGCCTTATAGTAGGAGGTTTATATGGCATACAGAAACCGATATGATGAATATTTGCGGAAACGCCAGGGAGTTTTGCCTGATGCAAAACAGTGGAAAGCTGCGGATTACGCACGTATTTCAAGAGAGGACGGTGATAAAGAGGAAAGCGATAGCATCGGGACGCAATTTGACATCATTGATGATTATATTGCCCATAACGATGATATCACCTTTGTTGATCGCTACTCTGATGATGGTTGGAGCGGAACTAATTTTGATCGTCCGGATTTCATGCGTCTGATGGAAGACATCAAAAAGGGAAAAATCAACTGTGTCATTGTCAAAGATTTATCCCGGTTAGGCCGAAACTATATTTTAGTGGGTCAGTATCTTGAGATGATTTTTCCTATGCTGAACATTCGCTTTATATCCGTCAATGACCGAATCGATAGTATAAAAGATCCTGCCTCCATTAACAACGCGCTGGTTTCCTTCAAAAATGTGATGAATGACGAATACTGTCGTGATATTTCAAACAAAGTTCGTTCATCGCTGGATCGTAAACGCAGCAAAGGAGAGTTTATTGGTTCTTTTGCATCATATGGCTATATGAAAGATCCTGATGACCACCATCATCTTATCGTTGACCCTGTTGCTGCTGAAGTCGTCAAAAACATCTTTGACTGGTTCTTGCAGGGAATGAGCATCATTGGCATTGCAAAAAGGTTAAACCATATGGGAATCCCTAATCCCAGCGCTTATAAACGCCAATGCGGCCTAAATTATAAGCATCCTGCCGGACAGTTGGACAGCGCATGGCCTGATTCCTCAGTAAAGCGAGTTTTGAAAAACAGGCTTTATGTTGGAGATATGGTTCAGAACAAAAACCGAACCAAAAGCTATAAGGTGCAGGTTAGCGTTGCTGTTCCCGAGGAAAACTGGGTGATTGTTCCGAACACGCATGCAGCCATCATTGACCGCGAAAAATTTGAAACGGTACAGCAGCTTTTAATGAGAGACACACGGACTTCACCCGGCATCAATCATGTCAGCATATTTGCAGGGTATATCCGCTGTGCGGATTGTCTGAGAGCAATGGGGAAAAAGAGTGTGGCACAGTCATATGGAAAGTACCACTATTATGTTTGCCAGACTTTCCGCAAAGCGGGGCACAATTTATGTACCAAGCATACCATTCGGGAAAAACAGCTTTATGACGCCGTTCTTGCTACCATCCAGTCTCAAATTGATCTCGCGGTTTCAATGGATCAGCTTGTGAATGATCTGAAAAGTCAAAATGTACGAGCTGCGAAGTCTTCTCGCCTTGAAAAGATGCTTCAATTAAAAGAAGAGGAATACGAGAAGGTTTCCCGCTGTCGAATCGACCTTTACCCCGATTGGAAAGCAGGGATACTGTCCAGGGACGAGTATCTTTCACTAAAAGCCAAGATCGGTGAGCAGCTGGAGCAAATCGAAATTGCGATAGCCAACATCAAAGAAGAGATCAGCAAGTACCAATCCGCCCCCGTCTCAGAGAACAAATTTATTTCCAATTTCCTTCGTTACCGCAATATTCAAGTTCTGACTCGTGAGGTAATTGTAGAACTGATTGAAATGATCTACGTTCACGAAGGCGGCACTATAACAATACAATTCAAATATCAGGACGAATATCAGCGACTTCTTGATTTGATTGATGAACAGGGCCTTGCCAGTGCTGCTGGCTGATATTTATGGGTCTATTGGAACATCATCCCCCGCCGCCTATGACACGCTGTGCGCGCTCTTTCGCGACACAAGAACAAAACCCGAAGACTATGACCTCATCGTGACGGGCGACCTCGGCAGGCTCGGGCATCAGATCGTCTCGGACTTTTTCGCGCGCGATGGGCTCCCTCTCGGTGAGCGCTGCACCGACTGCGGGCTTCTGCTCTACGACATCGAATCGCAGGACATGCACTGCGGCGGCAGCGGTTGCGGCTGCTCGGCAAGCGTTTTGTGCGGGTATCTGCTGCGCGGGATGCGCGAGGGCAAATGGAACCGCATCATCTTCGCGCCGACGGGCGCGCTGCTCTCCCCCACGACGACATTTCAGGGCGAGAGCATCCCCGGCATCTGCCACGCGGTCGTATTCTCGAATCACAAGGAGGGATAAGCGGTGGATTATCTGAACGCCTTTCTCTGCGGCGGCATCCTCTGCGCCATCGGACAGATTCTCATCGACAAAACGCCCCTAACGCCCGCGCGTATCCTGACGGGCTATGTCGTCTGCGGCGTTTTGCTGACGGCCATCGGCGTCTACGAGCCCATCGTCAAATGGGGCGGCGCGGGCGCGACTGTGCCGCTGCTCGGCTTTGGCTACTCGCTCGCCAAGGGCGTGGAAAAAGCCGTTCAAGAGCAGGGGTGGCTCGGCGTGATGACCGGCGGTCTCAGTGCCACGGCGGGCGGCATCGCCGCAGCGGTCGTCTTTGCTGTGCTGATGGCGCTCATTTTTAAGCCCGGTGACAAGCGGTAATAATAAAAAACGAGGAGAGGGTTTTCACCCTCTCCCCTTTTATGGAAAATCACTTTTTACGATGCGCGCAGGCCGGACTCTTCGATCTGCTCAAGCGTCATCACTCTGGTGTGGCAGATCGGCTTCCACTCGACCTTCGTAAAGAGCGACGCAATGCAGATCGGCACGTAGGTGAGCATGAAGAGCGGGAACGTGAAGGTGTAGAGCACCTTTTTCCACGCCGCGCAGCGGATATTCTTCCACTCCGTCACGGTCGTGATCGCGCCGAGCACAAAGAGCGTTAAGTACAGGCTCATCAGCGTTTGCAGCACGGAGAGCGCCAGCACCGCCATCGAACCGCCTGACGTCGCGTTCGCGATCGCCGCGCCGATGTTCACGACCGCGCTCACACCTGTGAGCACCGCCGCGGGCATGATGTTCATCGTCATGTCATAGCAGGAAAAGCTGCCGCGCGCAATGCCGGAGAAGAGCTCGGAGGCGTACTTGCGGAACACCTGCAGATAGCCCTTCGACCAGCGCATGCGCTGGCGCCAGGACTGGGCAAAGCTCGTGGGCTGCTCGTCATAGAGCACCGCGCCCGCCGCGTAGCCGACCTTTTCCCCGCGGACGACGTTGTCAATGGTAAACTCGATGTCCTCGGTCAGCAGGAAGAAGTTCCAGCCGCCGCACGCTTCCAGCACACCGTCGGAAAACAGAAAGCCTGTGCCGGACACGGCGCAGCTGCTTCCAAGGCGCATGCGCGCGTTATTGAGATACTGCGCCTCGCGCAGGAACCACAGCGCATAGCCCGCGGAGATCCAGTTGTCGCCGTAGTTTTTGGAGTTGCGGTAGCACGTCACGATCTCATAGCCGCTGGAGTAGACCTTCTCGATCTCGGAGATAAAGTTCGGGTCGAGGATATTGTCGGCGTCCAGCACGAGATAGGCATCGTAGTGCTTGCGGCCCGGGCGCTTGATGCGCTTGAGCATTTCATTGAGCACATAGCCCTTGCCGACATGCACCGTATCGTGGCGCTCAAAGACGATCGCGCCGCGCTCGCGCGCCACGCGGGCCGTGTCATCCGTGCAGTTGTCCGCGCCGACGTAGATGTCCACGTGGTCCATCGGATAGTTCTTCTGCGCGTGGATGCTGTCGAGCAGCTGGCCGATGACGTTTTCCTCGTTGCGCGCGGCGATGAGGACGGCAATGCGGTGGTTTTCATTGCGGCAGGTGAATTTTTTCCGCTTCAGCAGCGCCACCGCCACATAGAAGAATTGATAGGAATAGCATACGAAAAATAGCGCCATGATGACAGCGTTGATCGTGATGACAGTCTGCATAATATGTTCCTCCATTGCCGGAAGCTCCGGCCCATTTTGGTTTCTTTCCCGCCTGTGGGAAAAGTTATATCATGCAAACCTTGTGATTCCACTGTGAAAATTCTTAACAAATTCCGAACATCCACGGTAGAAATTATTAAGCACACCAAATAGATGCAAAAAAGCAGGCCAAAGGCCTGCTTTTCTCACTTTACACGTTTTTATTTTGAATTGATGCCAAAAGGCCCTGACAGCCCGTCGAGACATCCCGCCACGTCGCTTCAAAATCGCCTGTATACCACGGGTCGGCGACGTCGCCCGGGCGATCGGTGTAGTCGAGCAGCCGGTGCATCTTCCCCGCCGGATCACCGCCGCAGATGCGCTGCATGTTTTTGAGGTTCGCACCCTCCATGCCGATGAGCAGATCGTACTCCTCGTAGTCCTGCGCCGTGAGCTGGCGCGCAGCGTGTCCCTCGCAGGAAATGCCGTGCTCGGCGAGCTTGCGCCGTGCCGGTGGATAGACCGGGTTGCCGATCTCCTCCCGGCTGGTCGCCGCCGATTCGATATGAAACTGTGAAGCAAGCCCTGTCTTCTTCACCAAGTCCTTCATCACGAACTCCGCCATCGGACTGCGGCAGATATTGCCCAAGCAGATAAATAAGATTTTCGTCATAGTCTTTCTCCGTAAATTTTGATAACCGTAGTGTAACAGAAAAATGGAAAATCATCGAGAAGAAATGCTGTCTTTTCGTTCAGAACTTGTTTGTAAATTCGATACTGCCTTTCCAGTCCATAGAAGGCGTGCTATGATTTTATGGGAGCGCAGAACACACTAAAGAAGTACGGAGGTGTCACATGACTGCAGATCAAGGACAATATGAGAAATTTATGGAAAAACTTTCTAAATCAGGATTGGAGCTCCAAAAGGACTTTAGCCGCCTCTCGCCGGAAAATCAAAAGCGTTTTATGTAAGAGGTCAACCAAAGGCTAAAGTGTTTTGGACATGCAGTAACCATTGCCGATATTCTACAGAGTCTATTTCGTGGGACGAGCTGCTATCTTCTGCCCAGGATAAAATTATAAACAATAGCGTCAACTGTAGAACAAAATCTGTGAAGTAAACTACTATGTCGCCCACAATGTAGCCCACGGAAGGAACTATTCCAAGCCGAAGCAAAAACGTTTTTACCAAAAACAAGAAAAACCTTGAAACCGCTATGGCTTCAAGGTTTTAACTTGGCGCGGAAGAGAGGATTTGAATTCGCAAGCAGGTGTAAAATGCTGTAAATGCGCGTAAAGAAATCCCTGTGTTTTCAAGGCTTTTCTGGTTTTGGTGTAAAATGCTGTAAAGCCCTGTAAAAGCTGTTTGGGGTAAGCTTAGGGGTCAAAAATAGGATTCTTTGTCTCTTACAAATGACCCTGCTTTTGTCTTTCTGTCCGCTATTCTTCTTTGAAATTCGGATGTCTATATAAGACTACTGTTTCTCCGTTCTCGATCTTTTCTTTTTTCAAAACTGTGAGCATTGATTGGTTTTCCATATAGTCAACATTTTCTTTTGCAAACGCAGACTTGCAATAATGCTGATGTTCGTCTTTTTCATCTATGAATACAAAGTATGTTTCGCCTGACCGCTCGTTTTTTATGATAAAGTCTGCATCGATCTGGCTATTCCCTCGCACTTTTTGAGCGTTGAACTGTGCAATTAAAAAATCACCTTCCAGTGTCTCTTTCAGGCCAATAATTGCATCTAATCGGCCTTTGATCCTTTCCCAATTCCGCCCGTTTTCAATTCTCCTGCCGTCCATTCTTCCATTCAGTAGTGCTGGAATCAGCTTTTCGCCATAGTATTCTGATATACGGATCCCAAAATCAACGTCCCGGGCATACTGCATTCCCGACAAGTGGGGAAAGTCCTCAAAAGCAAACTTTAGCCGAATATGGAACGCCTTGCCACGTCTGCCGGTTACAATGTGATATTCAGTTTTGCTCAATCGTTCCCATTCCCGAGCAGCCTTTACAAGTAGACACATTTCGACATTTCCCCTAAAAAAAGCGGAACTCTGAATCCAGAGCTCCGCAACAGCGTTTTCTTTCGGGTTTAACCCTACATCAGCCTGTGGAAACCGCTTAACCCTAATACAAGACTCCACAAGTGTACGGATGCTGACCCCATCACTTGCTTCAACGTCACGGCAGACAATCATGTTGTTGCCTACTTAGAGTATATGCACTTCTGCCTGTTTTGTCAATGAGAATTCATGAAATTTCTTTATCTCAGACAACCTCATCACAATATACGCAGCAAGAGCGGAGGAATCGCCCTCCGCTCTTCTATTATCCCTCTCCTTGCCCCTCAGACGCCGCAGGAGCGCTTTCGTCGCGCTCTATGGCTTCGTCTATAGCTCGGTTGATAAAGCCGTTCACGCTCTCGCTGTGGGCTTCTGCGTGGGCTTTGATAATATCTTTCTTGCCTTTCGGCATAGCAACGGACACGCGATCAAGATTCGCAGTATCCCATTTCCTATTGCCCTCTTTACGGGCCTCCGTATATTTCTGCGGCGATATATGCACCACTCCCTTCTAATCAATTTTATTATACTCCCTCCGCAAGCACTTAACAAGTGAACATTATAGACATATTAACAAGTAAACTTTTGTAGAAACTGCTCTCTTGCATTCACTTGATAAGTGAACTATAATAACACACGTAATGAGGAAAAGAAAAAGCCCTCTGCATCACCGCCGACCAAAGCCAGATGCAGAGAGCAACCAACCACCACAGGGAGGCCGGTATCGGTATTATACCGACCTCCCGCCGAGAAAACAAGGAGGAACTTTTATGAACGATATCATTATTCCCGCAAAGTACCGGCGTGACTTGGATAATGCCGAATACCAGGTCAATGCAGCACACGCCTTACTTGAAAACATCATCGAGCCGATGATCCACTGCACCCGCTGCGAAGGACTGCTAATAGAATACTCGGCCCAGACCGGTGGTGATCTGAACAAGGCCGCCCGTGCATGGATGGAAGAAAACATTGATGTGCTATATGCCGCCGAATATGCCGCACAGCAGCTTTTGAGCGAAGCTATGGACACCTTGCAGATGCTTCCGAAAAAGGAGGTTTGTAATAATGCTTAACGCGATTAAAACCGAAGATCAACGCACAACTGTTGAAATCGGCATGGATTGTATCATGCCCAGAATCGAGATAGCGAACGACATCTTGTATGATGCTTGGGAAGAGTTTTTCGGAAATGTCCCGCAGCCGAGTATTTCCGCTTTAGAGGCAGAGCGTTTAGGCCGCATTCTATATGCCGCGTTTGACATGACATCCAACGCTATCCGCGAGTATCATTTGATGTTGGGACACTATGATTTGGATACGGTCGAGCGCTTCATGGAGAATGCGGAACATATCGCCAAAACCATAGAAGCAAAGAAGGCAATCGAAACAATGAGAAAAGAGCAACGCTTTGATGACGTCGAGAAGGCAATGACGCTTGATAACGAGGCGGTCATCAAGCTGTTGACGAGCGAGGTGCCGGAAGAATGAAGCTTCTCTACTGTGCCCGCTGCACGACGCCGCTGATGAGTGCGGCCACGGTGCATATTTGCCCGACCTGCGGGGCCGTGTACCGTCAGCATGGGACGCGCTTTTCCTTTGTCGCTGATCTGTCCGGCGTATCCGTCAAAGAGCTGATGCAAAGCATGGAGGTCACGCTATGAACGATAATGACAGATTCTATCCTGTCGTGCAAACGCCGCTCGGAAAGGTGCTGCTCATCGGCGCCACCATGACGGTCGAGCGCGAACGCGAGCTTTTCGGAAAGAAGGTGCTCCCAAATGAGCACAGATAAGTGCATTCGAGCGCATGACTTGAACAACGCGCCGCTTTCCCGGATATGTGCGCCAAAGTGTACAGTAGCCCGCAAAGTCCGCCGAAAGGCAGCAAAGAACACAGTGTGTTAGTACAGCGAAAGCTGTTTTACCTGTCCTTTATCGGACTGTAAGCAGACGGTTGTCAAATGCTTAACGGTCAACCGTTTGCCGATAGATCCTCTCATGTAACGCAGAAAGCCCACAGGAACACTCCTGTGGGCTTTTGCTTTGCCGGTGCTTATTGTATTCTCGCAGTGTTACCGTGCGTATTACAAGCCAGCAGGGGGGGGCTGAAACACCTTCTTGTTTTGAAGCCACCCTTTACTCCGCCGTCTGCAGCTCCACGAGCTGTTGAATCACTCGTTCCAGGCGTTCAAGCACTTTGTCATAGCCGAAGATAAACATTTGCAGTCTCCTTTCCCGTTAGTACAGCAGCACGGGCTTACCGGCTGCGCGCGTCATGTTGTTGATGTTGGGGACGACCACACGGGCAAGCGTTTTGCCGTCCACCACAAGATTGACATTGATCGGCTCGCGGTCGCCCTGCGCAAGCGCCTCCATAACGGCCTGCTTGATGGTCGAAAGCGGCGCTTCTACGTTCGTTCCGCTCTTCTGGTCGCCAAGCACGGCAAGGAACTTGCGATTCGGCGGGATGACCGCGCCGCTGGCAAGCTGCGGGATATCGTTGTACACCGGCACATTGGCGTCTAAGCTCTGCGCCGCCACGCGACGGCTGCGCGCCTGTGCCTTTGTTGATACGCGCGTGCCGGTAAAGCCGGACGTTGCCTTTCTGACTTTGGAATCGTCCACACTGTCGACGAAGAATTTCAGCGCAAGGCCGATCGCTGCCGAGATGATGAACGCCGTACCGGCGCTGACGATGCCCAGCGCTGCAAGGCCAACGCCAAGAACACCGGCCAGCAGTCCAAGAAGTACGCTGCGCCCGATGCTGACAAGCCGCTGCGTGCCCTTCTTCGGGTCTTTGCGGACGCTGTAAATGCTCAGTCCGAGAATCAGGCCTAATCCCATGCCGACGACCGTACCGACGCCCGGCGTCACGATAGAGCCGATAACAGCACCAAGCAGCGCGCACAGCACGACGATCAACTCGGAAAGAAGCTGCGATTAGCCGCCGTGTTCCTCGTCCCCCTCTGCAAAGCCGGTGAGATAGAGGCCGAGGATCGCGCCCAGGCTGAAACCGGCCACGCCGCCGGTGATGCCAAGAAACACGCTGCCAAGCAGCGCACCGAGCAAAGCCGTGATGACCACGATCCACGCATCTTCCGCGTCCATCTCGGTTTTCCATGTTTCGGGGTCAAGGCCCACAAGGTACAGCCCCAGCAGCACACCGAGGGATAAGCCGATGACGCCGCCTGTGATGCCGCCGAACGCCGCGCCGAGCGTTGCACCGAGCAGCGCCATTAAAACGGTCAGCCATGTTGCCTTGCTCTTGGGGATAGCTTTCTTGTCAAAGCTCCATTTCAGGTCATCCACGACGATCTCAAGCCCCGCGCGGATGGTCTTAAAGATATCATTGATCTTCTGGAACACCTTGTCGAGCTTTTCCATCATGGGGCCTTCGTCAAAGTCAAAGTCCGGCGCAATGACGGATGCTCCGCCGCCACCGCCAACGGACGTTGTCGTGCTGAGTTTGTTGATCTCATCGAACGCCGCGAGCGCGTCTGTCGCTTCCTTTGCCGCCTTGCCGGTCGCGTCAATGGCGGCGGCCTCTTTGTAGAGGTTTTTGCCCGATGCCTCCATGCTCTTCTTTGACTTACCGCTCAGAATCGAAATGATCGTCACGATCTCCGACACAATGGCCGCAAGCAGATTCATTAGCCACGTCAGCGCCGGAATGAGTACGTCCATCAAAGGCGCGGCCAGCGTCAGCAGCGCACCTTTGAGGCGGGCAAAAGCGTCGGATGCCTCTGTGCTGGTCGCAATAGCCGCCTTGATCTGCTTGCGCAGCGCCATGAGCGCCGCCGTGATGACTGAGAATACAAGCATAGAGCGCGCTAAACTCTTGACCTGATCTCTGAAACGCGCGGCATACTGGCCCGCTTTGGCAAGCGCGGAATTCTCCGCCTCGCGCTCCCTGCGTTCCTGCTCCGTATTAGCGATCAACTCACCGGCAGCGACTTTTGCTTTGTCGAGCTTTACCGTCATGCTGTTGATGTTGGCGGTCGTCTCTTCGTAAGCAGCCGAAAGCGTTTTGACCTCCTTCGTCTGCGTGCGCAAAAGCGCTTCCTGCTGTTTGAGCTCCGCCTCCGCAGCGGCGCGGCGGTCTAACACTTGCGTCTGATACTCGTTCTGTGTAAAGCCCTGTTTTTGGATCCATTCGCGGTCGTTCAGCCGTTCGACTTCCTTTCGCAGCATCTTCACGCGTTCCTCAGTAGCTTTTGCTGCCTGAGATGCGGCGTCAAGCTGCTTTTCAAGGTTCATCTTATTGCCCGTTTCCTTTTCAAGCTTGCTGTTCAGTTCGGATATCTCGTCACGCAGCTTGCTCAGTTTCTTTTGTGCTTTGGTCGAATCCAGATCACAAGAGAAAATCACACTGCCGTCAGCATTCGCCATTTAATCACTCCTTCCCCAATTTCAACCAAGTCGAAATGGTGGTCTCTTCTTCCTGGCTGAGCTTATTTTTTATGTTCACGAGGTCGCTGTTGCGGCGATACCATTCGCGTTCGTCCTTTTCGAGCGTCTTTCCTCGTGCTTTTTTGTCTCTGATGCGCACGACCTGAGCAAAGGTGCAGTCCCCGAGATCATTATACGCACCGAGGAACGTCCACCAATGGACGCCCCCGGTGTTGGTCTTCGCATCATAAGGGATCTCGCGGATATCCCGTCCGAATATCCGGTTGATGGGCGGGAGGATCAACGGATAGTCCTGCTCCCAGTCAACCAGCTTCGGCGATTTCCTCTTGTCCGGCTCCTGTCCGCCGTTCTGGAACCACGAGAAAGCGTCTACCGCCTCTTGCAAATGCTGCGGCGGGATATCCTCAGGCGAGACATAGAACATCTGCAAGATGCCCTCTGCGCGGTCAGTGCCGCTCAAATCAGGATCACTCAGCATTACGAAGATATCGAGGATAACGCGAAAGTCCGTGCGGATCTCATAGCTCTCTCCGCCGATCTCGACGGAGGTAGGCAAGCCCCAATTCATCGGCGATACTTTGCCGTGTACTTCTGAATGCGCGGATTCGTGGCTTTCTGCTCACGAGCAAAGGCGCTGTCTGTCTCATCCATCAGCGCAAGCAGGAAATTTGTCCATACATGCAGGCCGTCCGCCATCGCATAAAGGTTCATGCTGCCAAAGATGCTGTCACATACCGGCTCTTCAAAAAGGCCGTCAATGATCTCGCGCATCTCCTTGTCGCGGCGGTCGGCAATGTTGAAAATCTCAACGCGGTCGCCGCACTTCTGCACCTCATATGCGTATTTATCTTGCTTCTTGTCCAGTGTGTCAAACGCATTGTAAAGACGCTGGATAAATGCGCCGTCAGTCGGGTTGAATCGAATGATCATATCACCCTTAACGCCGTGCACGGTGTATTCCTGCACACCGTTCGCAAAACTAAGTTCCATGTTTATCTCTCCTTAAATTTGTTTTCAGGAAACTTTGTATCAGAATGTTGATCTCTGCCGCTTATCGAAAATCAGAAGTTCTCCACGGCCTCGCCCGCGAGATCGTCCCATTTTTCGCTCATGCTGACAATTACACCGGGCGATTTGCGCCGGTAGCCGTCCCCGTCGCCGCAGCTGTCAGAAATTGCCGAAATGCTATCCCATGCCCGCATGACTGCGCCCTCCCCGCTCTGGCAGTCAAGAGCGATAGCGTTAAGGGCTGCGGCCTCTCGGCGGCTGTCCGTAGTCTTTGCGGCTTCGGCTGCGTAGTGACCCACTAACTTTAGCATTGTGGGGTTGCTGTCGAATCGTTCCATGAACGCGGCGTAATCAGCCGGGGAAAGAACGCCGGTTTTCATCAGCTCAAGGGCGTTATTGTCGATTGCGTCAGGGTTTGCAATATTGGCGGCGCGCACTGCCTGTTCCAACTCGGCGCGGATCGTGCGGCGCGTGGCCTTGAAGTTGTCCCAAACGCGGGCGCTCACCTCGTTAAAGGTGGCTTCTGCTTCATGCAGCTTTAGCGCTGCGCGGGTTGTTCTAATCTGCTTTTCCTCGGCGCTGTCTCCGGGCTTCCATGCGTTAGCGTCACGGCTGGCCTGCTGCGCCTCTTGGAGTGCGCGGAAAGCGGTGTTGTATTCGCTGCGGGCTTCTTTGAAAGCTGTATCGAGCTTTCGGGCGTAAATGTTAAACTGGCTCATGGTGTGTTCTCCTTTCCTTACAGTTGACCGCGCAGCATAGCATTGAAAAGAGCGCTGCTGGCCTTACTGTCCTTTGCTTTTTCCGTCAGCTCTGCCGCGTACTTCTCAATGGTCGCGCCCAGATCGGACGCGGCAATACGATTTGCGGAAAGATCGCGGCGGGCAAGTGCGGCGGCTTCTTCATCGATATTGTGCTTGTCTACGCTGTCAAGGCTCACGCTGCTGCGGATTGCTTTATAGTTTTCGCTCTGTGCCTTGCGCTCCTGTTCCTCTCGCCGTGCCTGGTATTCGACTTTTAGGCGGCTTCTGGCGGCTCTGTATTCAGGGCTGCTACGCTCCAACTCGGCGCGGGTGCAAGCGTCCAAATACGCCTCGTCGCTGTCATAGTCGCCGCGCTTTACAAGGTCAAGGGCGCTACTCAAATCAAAGCCGAAAGCGGCCTTTGCCTTTGCTTCTACGCTCTCGCGGGTTTCAATGTTGGCCTTAAAGTCCATAATAAATTTCCTTTCTTTTTTATGCGCTATTGCGCTGTTTTTCTTAAAGGTCGATAATGATAACACATTCGCAGTCTGATAAATAATCTCGTGCCGCCTCCTGCGTCTGGAACACCTTTGCGGGGCTTTGCGGCGCTCTACAAGCCGCCCACGCGCCATTTTCAAGCAGGGTCATAATTGCTGCGCCGGTTTTCTCCTGCGCTGCAATCGCCTGTAAAGAGGCAAGGCGGGCTTTAATTCCGTTATTCAAGGGCTTTACCTCCAATCTCGTCACTCTCCAATTCCGGCAGTTCCAACTTACCTTGCTCGATTGCTTCATCAATCATCTGATAGAGCGACAGGCTTAACGGGTCAACGCCCTCGACAGGATGGGGATACAGCACAATGCGTTTGCCGTCCGGCGTCACCGCGCCATACTTACGCAAATACGTAAACGCATCTTCTGCCGTGCGGAACTCACCGCCGCCCTCGACGATGAAGACCGTCTCATCGGCTGACAGCGATTTGAGATATTCCCGCAGCGCCGCAAGGCGGATATCAAAATTTTTCTTCATCGCTGTTCCTGCTCCCTTCGCCATGCTTCAAGCTCGTCAAGCTGCTGCATGATGTCTGTGATTTCTGTGTACTTCACCGTCTGACGTAAAATCTCTGCCGCGGCACTCACGCGGGTCTGTGCGGGCGCGTCTGCATCCTGCATGATCGTTGCCAGTGTATCCGCAGCAGCATGTGCCCGCTCCTGCAATACGTTACGCGCCGCTTCGGTTCGCTCGCGCCGTGCCTCGTTATACTTCTGCATAAACTCCGCGTCACGTTTTCGGCGATAGATCGTCTGCTCGTTGATCTCGAGCTTTGCCGCCGCGCTCCGCACCGTCGCGGAGATCAAAAGCGCGTCAATAATGGTCTCGTCTCGAATTTTCTTTGCCAAAGTTTGAAAAGCCCCCTTTCCGGCTCTGCTTTATCTGACGTTTCAGTGTTTTTTATTAGTAATACTCCATCAGCGGTTTGCGGATACGCGGATGCCGCAGGGCTCGTATTGCTTCCCGCCGCGCCTTTGCATCAGGCTTTTGGCCAAGCCAAAACTCACTGATGATCGCGTCGCGCTGCGCATCCGTCAGTTGTGCAAGCGCCGCTTGCACGGCCTGTCGAAAATCCCGCTGTTCGATATCCTCAAAGGCTTCTTCTGCTGCTTCATCTGGTAGAACATCGGCGATAGTAAAGCTGCCGTCTTCGTTCTCATCCAGTGGCGTATCGAGCGATAAATGATATTTATTGAGCGGGTCTTCTCGCGTTCGTTTCGTCCTCATCCCGTAAGCCTCTACAAATACCGCCTTTAGCTGGATGGTGTACCAAGTGGAGAATGCACCGCTTTCCGGCTTCCATGTCTGTACGGCTTTCAGAAGCCCGATAAACGCACTTTGTTCAAGGTCGTCTAATTCGACACCGCCGCTGCCTTCAAACGCTCTGAACCACCGCGTGGCTTGCTGCATAGCATATCGGCGGCACATTCCCCACAAGGTCAATACTTCACCGTCGCCAGATTGCACCTACACTGCAATTTTGTTCGCCTGTTCGCCAAGATTTGTGACAAGTGGTTTTGCTTGCATATCCGCTCCTCCTGTGGTAAAATCAGAATTGACAATTCGAACTCACCACAAGAGCGGTCCTCCCCGATTTGGGGAGGGCTTTTTTCATACGTGCACGAGAACCGCGCCGCTATCGCTCACGTCCTCGATGGGGCCGCCATTGATTGCGGCCATCGCGTGGACTTCGCGGTCGCCGTTACTCAGCTCGACGAGCGCGAGGCAGGCGACAGGGTACGTCTTGCCGTCCTCGAATGCGTAAAGCATATTTGCAGGGGCAGGGATGATCTGAATGATTTTGTCGTTCATGGTTCTTGTCCTTTCCGTTCATAGGCTTAAAGCCTAAAATGTTTATTCATTGCCCGCTCGAACCTGTCTCGGTCATCAGCAGGCAAAAGCGGAATTACACGGTGCTGCATCTCGTCACGCTGGCGGTAGCGTTCACGCTTCCGGCGTGCCGGTTTGATTTCCGCTAAAATGCTGGCCGCGGCCTCAATATTCATGCTGTAACCCTCCCTGTGACCTTGTAGAAGGTCGCGTCAACGTGACCAGTCGCGCCGCGTCGGTTTTTATCGAGCCACAACTCCAACAAAGATGGCGATTCCATGCGCTCATCTGTCTCACACGGCGGATTGTGCAGCAGTGTCACCGTGTCAGCGTCCTGCTCGATGGCACCCGATTCACGGAGGTTTGCCATTGTAGCCCGAAAGCTGCCGGAACGGTCAGAGGCCGCCGCGCGGTTGAACTGGCACAAACACAGCACAGGGATGTTCAGCCTCAGTGCAAGCAGCTTCAAGGCCCTGCTGTTCCTTGTGGTCGCCTCGTAAAGCGAAAGCCGAGCTTCCGGCGGTTCAAGCAGCCCGAGGTGGTCGACGATCAGCAGGCCCGGCTTTTCGCGGTAGGCCAGCGCCTCCACCTGCCGAACATTCATGCCCGAGCGCCGATTGAACACGATTGGCAGCGCGGAAAGCTCAGTCGTACCCTCGGCAAAACGCATATACTCGTTGTCGGTCAATCTGCCGCCGAACATGAGCCGCGCCGATGACAGGCCCCCAATATTTCCGACAAAGCGGGCGGAACAATCCTCTGCGCTCATTTCAAGTGACAAGTACAACACCTTAACGCCGTTTCTTGCTGCGTTGAGCGCGATCTGCAAGGCAAGCGCTGATTTTCCGACCGCCGGTCTTGCACCGATGATGTGCAAGCCACCGTTGATGAAGCCGCCGCCGAGCAGTTTATCGAATTTCAGCAGACCAGATGCCACACACGGTGCTTTGCCGCCGACCTGCTCAGAAATGCGGTGTCCAAGCTGCGTGAGCGCTGCCGTAAGCGTTTGCGAATCGCCCTGTGTGTTTTCCTCGGTAAGCCGCTGCAAAGCCTCCCGTGCGCGTCCAAGCGCTTCTGTGGGGTCGTGTTCGGCTGTTATCAGCTCATCGCCGATCTTTCGCAAAGAACGTGCGAGCGCGGCCTCTTTGACTGCGGTTATGTAAGCATCGAGGTTCGCGGCGGTCGGTGTCGTGTCCATCAGTCCCGCAATCAGTTTGTCCGTCACGTCGGTGCAGTTGTGTCCTGCTTCCGCTCGGATGGTCAGCGCATCAAAGCCGCCGTTTTCCTCGTACTGATGACGCATCGCCCGGAAAATCTCTTGCAGCGGCACGGAAGAAAACATATCGTCGGGAAGCTCTGCCGCCTCCGGGAACAACGATGGGTCGATCAGCAGCGAGCCGAGCACGCCGTATTCATTGAGAATTGAATCCATGCGCTACCTCCATGTGTCTGTGGTCGCATCATACTGCCGGGGCGGTGGTTCAGCTTGTCCCGCATTATTTTGACGCTCCCATGTTCTGACCGCTGCTTTCCAATCGACGATTGGCTTTCCTCTCCCTTGCTTCCACCCATTAGCGGAGTAGAAGTCAAAAAAGTGTTCAGCGTCAACAGTGTTCCCACGTTCGTTGCAGTACGACCAAATCTCATCAATTGACGGAGGAACAAAGCGAGGTCGTGGCGGCGCAGCCGCTACAAACTCCTTTTCCAACTCCATCTCCTTCTCCATCTCCTTTTCTTGCTTTTCCACGGGTTTATTGCTGGGTTTTCTTTGGGTTTGTACTGGGTTTTCATCAGGTTTCTTTTTTGGTCTTCCGCCCTTTTTCCCGTTTTCAACTGACGCCGCATATTTTAACATCGAAGAATCAATGTTAGGTTTAAGCAGAACAAAATAACCATTTAGAAGAGGTGGAAGGTCTTCCGGACATTTCCCTGCAAAAGCATAGTCCATCAGCGCATCATACATTCGCAGACGATCTTCATTCGACAGCGGACGAATCGCATCGTAATATGACGGGAGTATAACAAATCCTGCCTTTGACACGATATCACCGCTCCTGTTCCCGCACCCACGTTTTGAGATCATCGACAAGAACTCGGGTGCACCCACCAAGTTTGACGACAGGAAAGCTCTCTGTTTTTGCCAGCGCATAAACCGTCGGACGGCTAACCCCAAGCAGGCGAGCTGCCTCGGTCATCGTGACCGCGATAGGTTCGAGCGTCGCCATCATTCCGCCTCCTTCGAAATCTCTCGAATGATCCTGACGATTCTTTCTTTTTCGTCTGGCGGTAGCTCCCTCCGCATCTTTCGCGAAAGGCTGGTATCTGCGATTCCGAGTGCTTCGGCCACCTGCCAGAGCTTCACACCGTTCCCAGCAGCAAATCGCCGGAGTGCTTCATTGCTCATTTATTTCACCCCCATACTGTAATGACAGCAACAACAAACTTGACATCATTGCTTTCTGAGTATATAATACCAGAAAGAAAGCAATTTTGTGTTTATTTGTTTATTTCTTGTTTTTTATATAACAAGGGAATCAACTTTGTGGGGGATTAGATGATTACATTACAGTTTTGGCGTGGCTACGATAAAGAGTGTTTAATAAGTGTGGCCGAGAAAAAATCATATAAAATTGTTGAACTCGGATATCCGTTATTATCATTTATCTCCGACTTAGAAATTAGTTATGATGACTTTGGAAAAGATTCGCCCGAAGTAAATCATGTTTATTGGGGCGCAGAAGAATTTAAATATGATGTAAATTTACCTGCTGCCAAAATGTGTCAATCAATGTTCCGAAGGATCTTTGATGAAAAAATTAAAGGTAACAAAGCATTAGATTTGAAGATGTTTGAAGACATTGTTATTTCTTATGGATTTGAAGTTCCATTTCACGGAATTGCTAAACAGAATGACAACGGGAAAGAGATCACTTGTGATCTATATCGTTGTTTTTTTGTTCGTGGTTTAACTCGCGAGGTTATTGAACAATTATGTGTTGCTGAATTACATTATCTCGCAACAAATGGCTATACAATAAAGCGTTGTGCAAATTGCGGAAAGCTGTTTATTCCCAAAAAAGCTGACGAAAAGTATTGCATTCGCCGTAGTAAAGAATATCCCAACATGAATTGCAAACAAGCTGCAAAATATAAAAAGCAAATTTTGCGAGAAAAGGGAAATGAAACCGCACGGATTTATCATAGCATCTATACCATGATGGCAAGACGTGCAAAAGAAGCTCCTCCGTCAACACAAGGCCAGGCGCAGCAAGCATTGTTTGCGTTCACAAATGAGGCTGCAGAGTGGCGAGAGAAATTAAAGAGTGATCCTAAGATTGAGGCTCAATACATAACTTGGTTGAACTCTTTCAAAAAAAGAAAATCAAAAAATAAACATTTAACTATGGAGTAAATAATCTAATAGGCGCACAGAAGACATACTTGATTGGTCGGCAGTATGAGGCGCAGAAAATGACAAAAGGGGCGCCTCAGGGCAATTCAAACGCGAAAAAACAATTGGCCCAAAATGGGCCCTTTGTTAAAGGAGATACAGCTGAAACCATTGCAAAAGAGCATAACATTGGGCGCAACACCGTCAAACGCGCCGAAAAATTTGATCTCAGCTCACAAAAAGTAAAAAACCGCCCCCGGTGTTGCAGCACCGAGGACGGTTATAGGGGGCAGCAAACTGACAAAGCCTACTGCCCTCCAATCATAACAAATGCAGGAGGAAAAAGCAATGCCAAGAAAAGCAAATACGCGCGCCGCGTCGGGCGCAGGCAGCATCCGGCAGCGGCCTGACGGTCGATGGGAAGCCCGCGTGACCGTCGGCAATGACCCGGGCACAGGAAAGCCGATCCGCCGCAGCATCTACGGTGAGACGCAAGCTGCCGTGCGCAAGCAAATGACGGCCATTCTCCGTGAGATCGATCGCGGTACATATCTGACACCGCAAAAAACGACAGTCGCGCAATGGCTTGACGAATGGCTCGACACCTTTGCCGCCAATAAGATCAAGCCGACGACATATCTTCACTATCAGGCTTGTATCAAGAATTACATCAAGCCACAGATCGGCGCTATCGAGCTGCAAGCTCTGCGCGGCGCGCACGTCCAGAAGGTTTATAACGCCATGACCAAGAAGGGGCTGAGCGGAAAGACCGTCAAGAACTGCGCTGCCGTACTGCATAAGGCGCTCTCTGTTGCATTGAAACAGGGGATCATTGTAAGTAACCCCTGTGACGCCGCAGAGCAGCCGAAGGTGGTACAGCGCGAAATAGCGCCGCTGCGTGATGAGGACATTCCGAAGTTCCTTGAAGCGATCGAGGACAGTCCTTATCGAAACGCGCTTGCCGTCTGCCTGCTTGCCGGTCTTCGTGAGGGAGAATTGCTCGGTCTCCCGTGGTCACAGGTCGACTTTGAAAAAGGGCGTATCACCGTCAGTCAGCAGCTACAGCGTGAGAAGAAAAAGAACGGCGCTTACTACATTGCCGACACCACCAAGAGCGGCAAGCCGCGCACGATCGAGCCGCCCCCGCTCTGCTTTGAATATCTCCGGGATGAAAAGCGTCGGCAGGCGCAAAACAAGCTCAAAGGCGGTAAGCTATGGAGCAACGACGACAATCTCGTTTTTACGGATGAACTCGGAACGCATCTCGCCATTCATACATTTTACAAGTACTTTAAGAAGATCGCCGCCAGTATCGGACGCCCGGACGCGCGTGTGCATGATCTGCGCCACACCGCAGCCACGGTGATGATCGCCAGCGGCGCGGACATTAAAAGCGTGCAGGACTTCATGGGACACGCTACCGCAAGTTTCACATTGAACGTCTACGCCCACACATCAGAACAGATGATGAAGGACACTGCAGCAAGAACGCAGTCATATTATGAAAAGCTGAAAAAGGCATAAAAGGAAGCTCCACCGGTCAGTCGGCCGGTGGAGCTTCTTTCCGCAGTTTTTAGGGGTAAAAAATCCAATTGGGGTAAACTTAGGGGTAAAGGCATTTTCTGAAATGCAAGAATTGAACTTTTCTTAGCAAAACAAGGCAATATAAAAGAAAAAGCAAGGGAAAACACAATGTTTTCTCTTGCTTTTCTTGGCGCGGAAGAGAGGATTTGAACCTCCGCGGCGCTTTTTACACGCCCTACTCCCTTAGCAGGGGAGCCCCTTCGGCCTCTTGGGTACTTCCGCAGGTCGATGGAAAAATTCAGTTGGCGGAGAGAGTGGGATTCGAACCCACGGATGCTTTCACATCGCCGGTTTTCAAGACCGGTTCCTTCAACCGCTCGGACATCTCTCCGTTTCAGGAAAGGACACCCGCCTCTCAAACGCTCGTTTAGTTTAGCATAGTTTTGGCGGCTTGTCAACAAAAAAGTCAGCTTCTTTTCCAAATGGGCGAATCGTTCATAAAATGGAGATGACTTTTGCGATGGGAGCGGTTATAATATCCTATATTGCGGCTTTACTCGGCGGCCGCGGGAAACAAAAGACGGGAGGCATCGCCTTGAAAAAAATCAACCAGTGGATCGACAGGTTCGCCTACAGCCATCCACGCTTCGGGATTCCGAACCTGATGCTCTATATCGTGATTGCCAACGCGGCAACGTACATCCTATCCATGTTCGCGGGCTCGGCGGCGCTGAGCTTTCTGGCGTTTGATTTGTACCATGTGCTCCACGGAGAGCTGTGGCGGCTGGTGACGTTTGTGCTGCTGCCGTTTACCTATCACCCCATCTCTCTGCTGATCATGCTGTCATTTTACTATTTTGTGGGCGGCACGCTGGAGCGGGAGTGGGGGACCGCGAAGTTCACACTGTATTATCTCTGCGGCATGGTGCTCAGCATTCTGTCCACGATCATTCTATCCCTTGCCACGGGCTCCTACTGCTCGAGCCTTTCCGACGCCTA